>OFMH01000392.1_pt1 | contig 32743 bp, 53 predicted proteins | sample 1541761 | NCBI WGS metagenome assembly OFMH01 (sample SAMN04209249, study PRJEB22552) | human gut metagenome | biome: gut; material: feces | host: Homo sapiens | place: USA: Oklahoma
AACACCCATTAACCAAATATCCTAACTTGATTCCTGGGTGCAAAGGTAAAAGAAAGAAAGGGTAGCTTAGTCGGTTCTGAATAGAACAATCGTCAAAGAGACCCATGCCATCATATCCAAGAAAAGTGATACACATTATTATAATGTACCCAGCATAAAGCGCAATCTTCTCTTTCGTCTCTCGTAGCATCTTTGCTTCTCCTCCTTTCTCACCCTGCTAAGAATTACGTGTATGCTTTGAGGAGTCAAATAGAAACTGGGTGCTTTTTCAGCACATACACGTTTGATAATATCCATATTACTGAGATATGGCTCATTACTCTTATGAATCTGGAATCGTCTGAAAATCTCCTGATACATTTCCTTTCGGGTAGGAATCATGTTATCAAGAGGTTTTCCTTTCAGTAAGTCTAATATGACTATATAAGCACGGTCTTCTGAAACCCAAAATCTTCTGCTCGGAGATTGGGCTAGCTTTTCCTCAATCTCTGAGAGTCTGATATTGTCTCTTACATTAATAATTTCTTTGTAAGCCCTCAATAAATCAGCATCACGTTCCTCTATAAAATAGCATCGTGAATCCTTATATTTCATATCTGACCCTGCAAATATACAAAAAAGTATTGAATTAGTCGCATCCGATTAGATTAAATTAACGGATAAAAGATGAAAATCGGAAAAAAGCATTAATTTTGGGCATTGATTTATAAATATACACATATATATATGGACGAAAATACAAATATTGAGCAGAATGCTGGTGCTGCAAAACAGCAAGATACCAAGACCAAGAGAGACTTGGCTTTGGAGAGATTGAAGACCCGCCATCCTGATACGGAGTATGCGGATGATGAGTCTATCTATGGAGCCATCAACGATGATTATGATGCCGACCAGAAGGCTTTGCAGGGGTATAAGGATAACGAAAAGGCGATGGGCGATTGGCTGGGTAGTGACCCTGAGGCGGCTACCTTCCTTCAAGCGATGAAGGCTGGCAAGAGTCCTTACGCTGAGTTGATTCGTACACATGGCGAGGATGCCATTGACTACTATTCAGACCCTGATAATGCGGATGAGATTGCATCGGCTCAGTCGGAGTTCTTGCAGAATGCTGCCAACGGCAAGAAATTGCAGGAGGAGTATGACAAGAATATGCCTTCCAGCTATGAGGTATTCGACAAGTTGGAAGAGAAGTATGGCGAGGAAGCTGTGAATGATGCAATTGACCAGTGCTTTCAGACCATGCGCAATGTGGTGACTGGCAAGTTTACAGAGGAAATGATTACTGCTTTCATCAAGGCAAAGAACCATGATACTGATGTGGCTGATGCAGCCCATGAAGGTGAGGTTCGTGGCAAGAACAGCAAGCACGTCAAGAACCTTGAACTGAGAAAGAAGGGCGATGGTACTGCTGACCTTGATTCTGCCAATGCGGAGACCAAGCCTACGGATAATCAGCCTGACCTTGGTGCTGTTGGTAGAATATCACGTAGGGGTAATATCTGGCAGCGTGGCAACGAGAAGAGAACACACATTCGATAATGAGAAAAGGTAAAAAGATAATATATAATGTTTAATTAATTTAGGATAACAATGAAGAAAAGTACATTTAATCGGCTGCTTTCCGTCTTCCTGATGGTTATGGCAGTTATTTTTGGAGTGAATGGTCAGGTTATCATGGCTGAGGCGGCTCTGCCTGGTGGCGGTACTACCGAGAGTGGTCATGCTGCGGAAGCTGGTGGTGCTACTGCTGCCAATGATGCTGGCAATGGTGGTGCGGCTCGTCAGGATGATGGTATCGCTACTGAGGGAAAAGGTCGTGAGCACTTTAACGAGAATGGTACGGAGTTCTATGAGAACGACATCAACGACAAGATTACCAAGATTCGTCCGATGGCTACTCCAGTTGACCAGATTTCACGCTATGCGACAACCAAGCCTGCTAGTTCGTTTGTAGTTGAGTATTGGAGTATCGGTACACGTCCTATCAAGACAACCGTCAAGGAGGATACCACGAAGAGTGCTGGTACATCTATGGTATTGAAGGTAGAAGACCCTGAAATGTTTACTTTGGATGATACCATCCGAGTGGTGGGTGTGAAGGCTATTACCAACTATAAGGGTGTTGCCTATTCAACAATTACAGATGCTCCTACTCCTGATTTGGAACTTTGCGTTTGCGGTAAAGATACAGAGGGTTATCCTATTGTGTATGCTGTAAATGGTGAGTTGGTCAGCAAGCAGGCTATCGGCATTCCTGTTTTGAAGAAGGGTCAGGTACTTATCCGTATGGCTAAGAGTTGCGGTGAGTTGGATGTACAGACAGGTCGTTTCAACAACCTTCCTGATTCTGAGATTCAGTACTGCCAGAACTTCATGATTCAGGTAGAGGAGAGTACCTTTAATAAGATTGCAGCTAAGCGAGTAGACTGGGATTTCTCTGACATCGAGGAGGATAGTATCTATGATATGCGTCTTGCGATGGAAGGTACTTATCTCTTCGGTGATATGGCTTGTATCAAGCATACTACCAAGAACAACTCTGCCCAGTGGTTTACCAAGGGTATTTGGTGGATGGCTGGTAAGGATATTGAGGTAGGTCATGTTGCTACTGCTGACGATATTAAGAAGGGCTACGGCAAGAATGAACGAGTGATTACTGATTTGGAGTTGGTTGACATTTCAAAAGACTTGTTTGTTGGTACTGGTATCGGCAACAAGCGCAAGGTGATTATCGCTGGTTCAGATTTCGTGAGCGCATTCAGTAAGATTGATTCTGACAAGTTCCGCTTGAAGGACACCGTTGAGGTTTGGGACTTGAAGTTCAAGAGTTGGGAGACTGACTTCGGTGAGGTGTTGATGATTCACTCTGAGTTGTTTGACATCTTCGGCATGAGCGACTGCGGCTTTGCCCTTGACCCTGAGTTCTTGGTTAAGCGAGTACACTTGTCTTGGACTCGAAACGTGCTCGACTTGAAGAAGGCTGGCATCCGTAACACCGATGCAGTAGTTATTCAGGAGGTAGCTTGTCTGTACTTGAAGTACCCTAAGGCACACGCTCGTATGCGCCTTGCTGCGGTTCCTGCAACAGATAGCTCTTCTGATACAGATTAAACCAAGGCTGCTGCCTAAAAGCAGGTAGAATTGCAATTTATTCATCAAATAGTGAGGGGTGTGGGCACTAGCCCCATCCCTTTTTTAGTAACACATATATATAATAAGGTATAATCATGTTTAATAAATATCAAGCAGGTACTGATTTGGCTTTCAGCGTTATGGTAGGTAACGAGCGGATGCGTATTGTTTTTGAGGGTAAGACCATGGGAAGTAGTGTCTATATGACAAGAGACCCGAAGGTACAGAAGGCTATCGAGTCTCATTATTGGTTCAACGACAAGTTCTTCTTGGTGGAGAGTATTGACGAGAAGAAGGAAGCTGCGGAAGCCAAGAAGAAGGCTGCTGCTAAGGCAAAGAAGAAAGTGGCTGACGAGAAGAAGACCCACGTAGTGACAGACGTTGAGGATGCCAAGGACTATCTGGCTGAGACCTATGGTGTGAGCCGTTCCAAGATGAAGACCAAGGAAGACATCTTGGCGATTGCTAAAGAAAAGGGTGTTGAACTAGAAGGTTTAGAGTAATGGTAGAATATGCTGTATCTGATTTAGTGAAAGAGGTGAAGGTGCTCTTGGATAGAAACCAAGAGTCTGCTGGTTTGCTGGCTCCTAGCGATTCTGATACACTCTCGCAAGCAGAACTTATTGAGAGTAAAATCGTAGATGCAGCAAGAATCATTCTTTCGGATGCTCCTGAGGTGGAAGGTACTTCGTGTAAGAATGCTGTAACGTGGACGGATAGCAACGGCTATTACGTGGGTAAGATGGTTTTGCCTACCGATATGCTGAGAATCCTTTCTGTGAAGGCAGAAGGCTGGAACCGTCCTGCCGAAATCATTTCAGAGAGCGATGATGCCTACAAGTATCAGAACTGCAAATATGGAGTCAGGGGAAATCCTGAGCGACCGATTGCGGCTATCGTGCATACGGCTAACGGCAAGAGTATCGAACTATATACTAGTAAAAAGCAGGATGCTACATTGGCATTCATCTACGTTCAGGTTCCATCTATCACTACCGAACAGAAAATCAGTCTGCCTTCCGTCCTGAAAGATTCCATCTTATACATGGCTGGCTATCTCACTTGTATCAGCCTTGGCGATACCGATACTGCAAGCGGATTCCTTGGAGTGGCTAGAAAGTTGGCACATATTGTTGAACCTACAACATCATAAATTATGGCAAAGAAGAAAGAAGAAACCAAACTGCTATCGTTGAGTAGGGTGCTTGACAAGGAAGAACTGGATAGCGTGAAGGCATCCAAGAACCGATTTGACAAGCCTTACGAGCGTGCCTTCTCTATCTTGCTGGAGGCTCAACGATACTATAACAATATGGATAACTTCCGAAAGCGAAGACTGAGAAACAAGCGATACTGCTATGGAGACCAGTGGGGCGATACCATTGAGTTCAAAAGCAAGTGTGGCTTTACTAAGCGTATCAGGGAGGAAGACTATATCCGTGAGCAGGGTAGTGAACCATTGAAGAACAACCTTATCCGTAGGTTGGTGAAGAATGTGCTGGGTGTGTACCGCTCTCAGAGCAAGGAACCAACATGCAATGCTAGAGATAAGGATGAAAAACGATATGGTGAGACCATGAGCGTGGTGCTGCAATGTAACCGACAACTGAACCGAGAGACGGAACTGGATGCCCGAACCATGGAAGAGTTCCTGATAAGCGGTGCTGCTATCTATAAGAAAAAATATGGATGGCGAAGAGGTAGGCTGGATTGCTGGACGGACTACGTGAACCCGAACAATTTCTTCATAGACAACAATATGAGGGATTTCCGTGGTTGGGACGTGAGTTGCTTGGGTGAGGTACATGACATTACCATCGGTAACGTGCTGAGAGAGTTTGCCAAGTCTCCTGCTGAAGCTCGTAAGTTGAAGGAGATATACCGGTTGGCGGCTAACCGAGATTTCGTGATTGCAGACTGCACTCAGCGGTTCGGTGAGTTTGACCCTAAGACCATCGACTTTATGAATCCTGCCAACCCTTCGCTCTGCCGAGTGATTGAGGTTTGGCGAAAGGAGAGTAAACCGAGATACCGATGCCACGACTACAACAATGGCGATGATTTCAAGATTGATATTGAGGATAAGGCTGATATTGTAGATGCAGAGAACAGAGACAGAATCAGGCGAGGTATGGCTGCTGGCATGCTGGAAGAGGATATTCCTCTGATTGATGCCGAGTGGTTTATGGATGATTACTGGCATTTCTACTATCTTTCTCCTTTCGGTGATATTCTGAGAGAAGGCGAGACTCCTTATGCTCATGGTGAGCATCCATACTGCTTTAAGTTCTATCCGTTTATTGATGGCGAGATTCACAGCTTCGTGGAAGATGTGATTGACCAGCAGAGATACGTGAACCGACTTATCACGATGTATGACTTCATCATGCGTGCGAGTGCCAAGGGTGTGCTGCTCTGTCCTGAGGATTGTCTTCCTGATGATATGAGTTGGGATGATTTCTGCGATGAGTGGAGTAGATTCAATGGTGTGGTGAGATACAAGCCAAACAAGAGCGGTCAGGTTCCTCAGCAAGTAGCGAACAACTCTACGAATATCGGCATCGGTGACTTGCTCAGCTATCAGTTGAAGTTCTTTGAGGATATATCGGGAGTGAACGGAGCATTGCAAGGTAAACCAGGAGTATCAGGTACGAGCGGTTCGCTCTATGCACAGCAGACACAGAATGCTACCATGTCGCTGCTTGATATATTGGAGACATTCAGCCAGTTCATCATTGATGGTGCTTACAAGACCGTGAAGAATATGCAGCAGTACTATGACGTGGCTCGCAACTTCAATATCGTGGGTAGGGCAGGACAGATTGTACACTACGACCCTAAGAAGATACGAGACGTTGAGTTTGACATCAACATCACGGAAAGTACGGCTACTCCAGTATACAGACAGATGGCAAATGAGTTCCTTATGACTTTGTGGCAGAATCAGGCTATCACGCTGGAGCAGTTGTTGCAAGTAGGAGATTTCCCATTTGGAGAGGAGTTGTTGCAATCGGTTGCATCCAACCAGCAAGCCATTCAGAATGGTGAGACTCCACAAGGATTCTCTCCTCAGCTTCAAGCACAAGTGGCTCAGGCATCACAGAGCAATCCTAAGGCTCAGGCGATGTTGCAGCAGATGATGAGTGGTCAGGGAGTGAGTCCTGATGGACAGAACCCACCGCTCGCTGCTTAGTTTATAATTTATAGTTAATTGTTTATAGTTATGATTGCAGACAAACCAAGTGACAAGGAATGGTATGGCAATGGGAAACCTGATGCCAGCCAAGGTGGCAACCCGAATGGTGGTGTTGCTTCAGAGACCCAAGGTAGGGAGAATAAGCCCGAACTTTACGAGAATGACGTTATCGGAAAGGTGGCGAAACGCAAGGAAAGCGACATCTGGACGAGGGGTGGAGAGAAGAGAACCAGATTTAAGGACGAATAAAGAAAGGAGGTGTTTTTTATCGTAACTGTATTTGTCTGATATTCAGATAGCTACAGAAATATCTACGAGTTTATGGTGCTGCGTTTAAGATATTCGTATCTTTGCAACATCATAAACTTTTAATTTGTATAGGTATGAATTTCGTAGATTTCGTAGAAAAGTATCAGCAGGAAATGGCTCCTGAACAGATGTTGGCTATAGCTAAGGCAGTCGGCAAGTATCTCTCATGCAAGTTGAGCGATGTGGAGGAGCATCATCTTTGTGCGATGGTGTATGGTGTGTTGAGCGAAGAGCATTTTGACAAGCACTTTGCCGATGATGCTATCAGCAAGATGTGGTATGAGGATGCTGACGGAACCAAGCATACGGCTCCTTTCTTCTCGGATGATGAGATAAGAGAAGCCTTTGACAAGCATCAGGATGATATTTCTGACTATACCATCCATGATTTGGCTGTGACTATGAACCTGATGAGAAGTGACCATCATGTGATGCTGGAGCGATATAGCAAAGATGCTGATGAGTTGAAGGAAATGGTGGTTTTGATGGCTATCGAGTATCTGCAAGACCCTGACTGCTTGCATCCTACCAGCAAAATATGGCACACAATAAACGGATAAAGTAACTAATTGGGAATCATTTCTTATCTTTGCATATTATTAATAATATATAAATATAAGATATGACTCCAAATGTACGTGAAGGATTGCAATATGGTGCAGCTATAGGAATGCTAGTGAGTGGTGTTGTGCTCACCTTCCTATCATTCTTTCTCAACAATTATGTGGTGTCTGATGGTGTGCTGTGGTATGTCAGTCAGACATTGGTTTACTCTGGAGCAATATTCGGGGTAAACGTTTATTTCAAGACAAAACTAGGCAACTTTGAGAGCAAGGTGAAGGATGAACTCGCAAGTATGCTGAAACAAGTGAAGGAGGGCAAGTAATATGAAGGTAACAAGAGAACAGATTTTGGCTATTATGCCGAATGCCAAGGATAAGGTGGATGCGTTTCTTCCTTATATCAATGGCTATGCTGAGGTGTTCCATATTGATGCTCCTAAGCGAATGGCTCATTTCTTGGCTCAAATTGCACATGAAAGTGGTGAACTGAGATACACCAAGGAACTCGGCAACAAGGACTACTTCCATAGGTATGATGTGGGCAAGTTGAAGAACATGCTCGGCAACCTTAAAGATGGTGATGGCTACAAGTATCGGGGTAGGGGCTTGATTCAGATTACTGGCAGAGCCAACTATCAGGCTTATCAGAACAGCAAGTATTGCACTGGTGACATAATGGAGAATCCTCAGTTGCTGGAGCTTCCGCTAGGAGCAACGAAGAGTGCTATGTGGTGGTGGTGGAAACATGACCTGAACAAACTGGCTGATAGTGATAGTTTCGTGGCTATTACCAAGACAATCAATGGTGGAACCAACGGCTTGAAATCAAGACGAAAGTTTCTTACAAGAGCAAAGAAGGTCTTTAATGTTTAGCCTATGAAAGTAAAATGGTACGATACTGATTTTTGGCAAGTAGCACTCTACGTGATTGGTATCTTGCTGGTGGCTTTTCTTCTGTCGGGATGCAAGACAAAATACGTCCCGATGGAAAAAGTTATATGTCGGGACGTAGTAAAACACGATACGCTGCATACTTCTGACAGCGTTTTTGTGCGTGATTCAATCTTCTTCAGACAGAAGGGAGATACTTGCTTTCTTGACCGATGGCATGAGAAGAGCATTTATAAAAATGTGTATAAGGTGAAGGTGGATTCCTTCCTGAAAAGAGACTCCATCCCAGTTCTCTACCCAGTAGAAAAACAACTCTCCAAGTGGGAGCAGTTTCAGTTGAAGTATGCAGTATGGTCTTTTGGAGCACTCTGCATGCTGCTAATCGTATTAGGTTATAAACTCTATAAAAAGATAAAGAATGGCAAATTTCACATTGACAATCACGAAAAGTGACATCTATGAGGAGGTGGCAAAGACTACTGCCTACATAGGCGCAAAGAACAAACTGGAGGATGGAAAGTCGGCATTTGACCAAGTATTTGTGACGGATGCAGACCTGACGATGATTGATAGGTTCTTCAATGAATCGCTCGATTCGTTGAGAAACGTGCTGAAACGGTTTATCTCAGGAGTCTCAGTAGCAGACGTAACTATCACTTGGCAACTCGAAATGCCTAGCAGATTTGATGATAACCTACTCGAATCAATCAAATCCTCTGCCAACTCATTCTTGGTGAACAGCATCATCGGGAAGTGGTGTGAGATTACCGCCAACGACAAGGTGAAGGAGTATGCAGATAACGCTGCTGCATTATTGCTCGACATCAAGGATAAAGCGTTTTTCAAAAAGAAACCAACACGAACAAAAATATCATAGTATGGCAAGAAAAGATTTAACGATAACGTTGTATATGAGTGAACTCATTTATGACTTTCAGAACAAGGCATTCCTGACTGGGCGTAGCAGAAGAGCTGCTGACATGGATGCTGAGGCTGCCAGCAATATTCAGGCAAGTGATGATGAAGAAGACAAGAATCAGGCTTTGCGTAGCATTCAGAATGCGTATAGTCAACTGCTTGTGGAGTTAAGTGAATCGGTAAGAACCGGTAGCGGTACAACTGCATCTAACGAGTTAATTGATGGCGATACAAATATTACAATCAATCTATCTCTTCCATCCAATTATCCGCTTGCTTTGAAGGATGCACTTACAAGTTCTATCCATGACTACATTATCAACAAGGCTCTGATGGACTGGTTCGTTATTACCAATCCTAACGAGGCGAAGACTTATTCGGAATTGTCTGTAACAGCTATCAAGAATCTGCATGAGACCTTCAACAGACGTGAGAGACCAAGCAGAACGGCTCCTAACGAATAAGGAAGGAGGTGAGTATGAAAGAATGCAGAACATGCAATCTTGGTTATAAGGTAATGATAGAGCTTCAGAAGAAGGAACTGGTGTTTGACATCAAAAATACGGCTGCTGCCTATGCGGATTCAATCTCTAGTTCTGTAGAGGATTCACACCTGATTCATAACATCTATGATGTGGGCGAGGATGGCAATCGGGATAAACTGGCAAGGATTCTTGACTCAGCGGTAGAAGACTGCAAGGAAATGCTTTTCCGATATACCAAGATGGAAATGCTTGGAGGTGGCTTTGATTCCAATGAGTGGGAAGAGTGTATAGGTTCCCCGACAAATGATGAGGATGCTTATTATCTAGCCATGATAATGCCAAGTGGATTCTCGAAGACAAGTGTGCATACCATGACGGTATACATTCACGATTATATTGTGAACCAGTCTTTATATGAGTGGTTAATGATTGTTTATCCTGATGGTGCTGATAGATTCTGGGCACTGGCTGAGGATAAGAAAAAGAAGATTAAGGATGCCAGCAACCGCTCGGCTGGTAGAGCAAGAATCGCTTTGCATCCATTTTAGGTTAGTCGTTTAAGGCTAAGATAAAGCAATGGTAGCTATCCATCACGGACTGCTACCCTTTATTGTAATTATAGAAAATAGTAAAAAAATATTTATCTAAGTTTGTTCTGCCATCTTGGTTGGAAAGCAGTAGAAATGCTGCTGATGCTTTTATCAGCGTTCATCTTACCAATGACGGCAACTCTGAAATAGCGGTATGGAGAGCCAACCAAGTTTCTAAGATTATTGTCTATAGAAGAACCGATATAGAACCAATGTTTCATATCGTTGCTTCCAAAAAGAATCTGTCCGTTAGATTTGCTGGAGTCGCACGTCCAATAACCACGGATAAGACAAGTAAACATAGTCTTATGGCTATCTCCCTGACCAAGCGTTAATGGTCGTGTGCAGAAAAAGAAAGGAATGTTGTCACTCGGTTCTTCAACGTAAACATTAACAATCTTTCCTGCACCGTTGATAGCGTATGACTCAGGGTAGCTATTAACTCGCTTGGCGAACACATTCACCATCGTTCCCCACAAATTGCTTTTCAGGGAATACACATACGCATAGCCATAGCTAGGATTGAAGACGATGATACGGCTATCGTAATAGTCGTAAATCATATCGGCATTTTTCAGATACTTCCTGAATCTAACATAGGCTACTTCTCCATCTTCAAAATCTTGTAGTTCAAGAATAGAGATAGGGTAGTATTGATTTTTCTTGGAATAGCTGTATATTAGAGTGAAGTCGAATGGAAAGCCATCCAACACATCTGTAATGCACTCAGATTCTCGTCCTCGCTGCATCATGATACCTCGCTCGGTAGGGAACAGAACTGCATCATCAATCTGCAATATGCCCTTAGGGTTAGAGCAAATATCTCTGTTGGCTGGCTGTCGGGCAATATAGGTTCCTTCTTCTCCAAGCATCAATACCCAAACACCTTCATCGGTAAAAGCGTAGAGTGGGGCATCACCAAACTGACCTTCGCTGATTGGTCGGGTATTTGCTGCCATTGCACTAACGATGGATGAGCCAACCTGAACACTATTCTTGGCAGGGAAGACCAGAGGATTCTCAGCTTCGCTCACTCTGATAAGTGAAGGCTGGTAAGAATCATCTGAGTTTGATGCGGCAAAACTATCTGCTTTCTGCTTGATTGCATTCCAGTCTGATTCCGTAATATCATACCAATCGCCTCCCATAATATCATCAATACCTCCAGTTAGAGTTTGCACGAAAAATGACAAGCCAAAATTAGAAGGGCTATATAATTTAAAACGTTTTTTACGATACCCAGATGTGCGTTTTTCGTAAACGACAATCTCTTTCACATCACTAATTGGTACAGCGATAATATCCTGACAGTTACCAATATATCCGTTCAGATAGTATGTTCCGTTGTTTGTCGGAATCTCGTATATGGCAGTAAGATATTCTTCATTCTTGTAGCCGTATGGTTGGCGAACCAAACTGGAATCTATGTTCTTTCTGATGCCAGCGATGTGCAGTCTGTTATTGTATGTAATAGCAGTAGTGCCGCCAAATGCTATTCGGTTGAGGTCGGCAAGAGAAATGTTTTCCTCTGCTTGCGTTGGCCTCTTAACAACTTTCGGATGTTCAAATTCACTAAGAGGAATGAATATCGAATGATAGAAAGGCATATTGCCGATTGTGTCGTGAACGTCTCTTGCGTTCATATCATCCAAAAGCACGTAGTCTATATCTCCATAATCAGCAGTACGGATTATTTTATAAGATTTATCTATCTGATAGAAACTTTCGCCATTGGTGAGGAATATATCAACTCCCTGAACAATATCCTCGTATTGCTGCAAGTTGCCCACTTCTCTAATTTCTATGGTGTATTTGTTGATGCCGACACCTGATGTTATAGTCTTTCCGTTTGGAGCATCAGGTTTTACTGGGTCTTTGTATATGTTTATCTTTCTAGAAACAGCGTTAGACTCTGCACTAGGAAGAACAAAAGGGTTTGATATATTGATGTATGTACCATCGTAAAGACGAAGAGCAGCCACACCGAAAACATTTCTTTTCAGATACTCTGTTCCTAATTCTGCAAGTTTCTTGTTGGCAATAGCATCAAGGTCTGTAAACATCTTCCTCGTACCAATAGCACTTGTATTGTAGTACAAATTGAGATTTCCCTCCTCTACAATAAAGTATTTGTAGAAATCATCTCCAGCTTCTACCTTTAAGGTAAGGTCTTGATGATAAGTGTTGGCAATCTCAATACCAAACTGCAAATCATCTTTTCCGAAAATAAGATAAGAACCAGTCTTCCATATAGCATATTTGGTAGTTTTAATACCAACAAAGCACAAGACGTTTCCGATGGCGCAAACGGAATTGACGTGAAAATCATCGCCAAGCAGGAACTCTGTTGGTGTATCATCTACAGAATCCTGCTCTATCCATCCCCATCTTTCCCTATCTTGTGGGTCCGAGGTACGTATGATATAGTGGGAGTGAATAGCCTGATTGTGTGTCACCTTATGAACCAGTTCTATTGAACTATATTGGTGTATGGTGATATTCTTGCTACTCTCTACTATTATCGGCTGCTGGATAGGGTGGAGTGCCCCATCCTCGTTGATGAGGTTGAGGCAGGTTGCCAACTCCCCATCCTGACAATTATAGTCGGATGGAGAGTGGGTAAGCCCTTTGAGTATTACTTCTTGTCTTGTTGCCATGTGCTCGAATTTAAGTTTGGTCGCATGATTTCGTAATAAGGTTCGCCTTTGGCTGACTTGCGTGGGATGCAAGTAATGCGAACCATTCTGTTGAGAGGAAGGTTGTACTCATCAAGGATGGCGGTGATGGAAGGGTAGTCACTTCGGAAACCTACCTTCTTATACTTCTGATTGAATTGAAGCTGAGAGAAGGCGGTGTTGGCTTTGCGAAGTTCTTCCCAGTCCTCACGCATGCAGAATCCGTATGTACCTCTGTCAGATAACCTGAACACGAAGATGGAATTGTCTGTTCGCTCCTTCTGCATGATGTGGTCGTAGATGCCCTTGGAGAGCGTGACCGAGTTGGCTCTTCCGTCCAGTACTACAAAATCGTTGCGGTGTCTGAAACCATTGACTTTATCTATTAAATACTTGAATTTCATGTTGCAAATATAATATGAAAAGTGATAAAATGGATATTATCCGTTAACTTTGTCTTTCCGCTTGGGTCTACCATTGCGGTTGCCATACTTGGTGATGAAGGCAGATGCTCGCTCAGAGCGGTAACAGCCACATGATTTGGTTCGTCCGTCACGAAGAGCAGAACCTAGAACCGTACAACCTCTGCCACAATCACACTTACATATCCAGAAAGCACCATGCTGGTGATTCTCTTTATCAGATTTTCGGCAGACGAGTAATCTGCCGAAACGCTTTCCAGTAAGGTCTATCAACTTTCCCATACTACTTTTCTGCCAGTTTCTTTGCCTCTTCAACTGATACTGGCTTTCCGCTAAGAGGAATGCGGAAGTCGAACTTGGAATGGAAACCATAATAGCCTACGAAATCGAAGCTCTGTTTCATACGCTCGTCTGTGGTGATGTACTTCTTGTAAGCCTTCACCTCCTTCTCTGAGCGGTAGATGGTAGAGTTGACGAAGTAGGAACTGGTTCCCTTGTTAGCGATTACTGCAATAAAGAACTGCTTGCCAAGGAATCTCTCCTTGATACGCTGAATGATTGAGATTTTCTTTGTATTCATATATAAAATTTGATTAATTATTAAGAAGAATGCAGATAGGCTGCACTCTTAAAACTATTCGATTCCACAAGATACGATACCATCTTCTTTGTTGATACCTCGGAAGTGCTCGCATCGCTGGCAAGCAAGGCTACCTACATATAGTATTTCGTTGGTGTACTTGCCTTGGATGCCGAATGGGCAGGGAGTTATGTACTCGAAGTGCCCACCGACATATTCGTTAACGATATATTTAGGATTCTTCATTGGTTGCTTTGGTATGTTTCAAGATTTTTGTAGAATTTTCTTATGATGGGAAACATGCTTATCTTATCTCTGCCACATGATTTCGGCTCAGGGCAGAAACCTCTATAAACACATTGAGGAACACAAGCGGATGCAAGCAAAGGTTCAATTCGTGCCACCTCGTCAAGAACCTTATACCACACCTCTCTCGTCTCCTCGGATGCCTTGTTGCAGAGTCTCAACTTCGAGATATTGATAATCTCCTGAGCATTGAGGGATAGCTGCAAGTTGACCAAATCATCCTGACGCATATCGTGACGTGATACCTTGGAGCCAGTAATATCTGGTCGTGATGTGGAGACGAATGGCTGTGCATGAACATGGCGAACAAAGTGATTGCTCACCCAATATGGTATGCCATACATCTTAATATCGAACTCCAATTCCCTGAGCGGTGAATGCTCGCTGAGAATCATCTGTTTCTTGAACTCATCGCTAGGCTCATGTCCAAGCGGTTCCTTGCCTTGTGTGAACCGAGCAGCATCCACTACACGCTGCCAGTCTGTTACTCTTTTAATTTCTATTTTCATACGCTATAAATTCTTTAACTTATTGAATATCTTGACAAAGCGGCGCATATAATCAAAGCTTACGCTTTCACCATGCTGACACACCATTCTGTTATATAGCCAACGTAGATGGTCTGCATCCTCGTGAAATTCGTTAATATCTTGTTCGTCTAAGATTATTTGCTTCTTCATACTCTATAATTCTTTTAATATTTTTACATTTTTGATAAGGGGTTCCCCATCTGTTCCAACAAATGGAAGAACATCACCTTTTACTAAATATTTCTTTCCACTATAATATCTTATTAAATGGAGAAAAGTATCAAGTGCGCTCGTATTAGTAGGCATAGGTAAAACTGGAGAATATAACCCATTAATGTTTTTATGAGCTTCATAAACCGAAACTCCTAATTCTTCCCCAACTTTTTCTTCACCTTTCCAAATACATGATTTCTCATTTTTAGGTATTTCACCAAATCTATAGAATATCATATTATTCTTATTTAAGTTCTACTGGCTCATCGCTCCAAGATAATTCCCTTCCGATGAGTTTATTGATGCTGCCACTATAAAGAGAAATCTCAGTAAATGTATCTTTCCAACCATAATAGTTATCTTCATCCGTCACTCTTATTGGCTTACACATTGAGATAAATTCTCTTCCTTGTTTTGTTACTGCTACCCATGCCATAACTATTCCTCCTTATCTTTTATTTTCTTAATCTCATTGTATAATTCCATAAGTTGTTTCTTGTCAACCCATACATCTTTGTTGGGGTCAATAAAGAAACCATATATAGAATACAATTCCCCCTTGTCGTGTTTGTGTATTTGAATCATAACCTATTCCTCCACTTTTACACCGAATGGAGTTCCGTCGGCAAAGGTGCGATTTTCAAACACTTCTTTAAAAGAACATGTACCATCATCATAAACTTCGACAAAACCTCTTGAATCTACATTTTCAATTACGAATTTACTACCATTTCTGTCTTTTACCCACCCAAACGGTTGATGCTTTTGCATTTCTGCCCAGCATTCTTCTGCGTTCTTAAATGGGCGGTACTTTGGTTCTGGCTTGATGCGGTAAGAACTAGAGTCACCATTGAATAATGGTTCATTATTATCTTTCCATCCAACTATAGGTTGGTTTATCTGTATTACCTTTCCTTCTGCGTATGCCTGAATAATAGGCAGCAACTCCCTTGCTTGATTTCTGTTCATACTCAATCATTTTTATATTCTTCCCATCCATTCTCCCAAGAGCCACCTGAACGGATAGCCCAAAACTCTTGTTGAGGAAGGATAGTTCCTTCTTCGTCAACTAACTCCTTTCCTTTGTATCGAACAAACTCACCTTTTGAGAATGAGTTGTGTCTTATCGGCTTTCCTACGCTGATAGCGAAAGCCATTGCTTCTTGCTTTGTCATATTAGTCCTCCAACTCTTTAAGTGCATCCTCGATATTACCCATAGCCTTCCAAAGAAGGTTATGTTGAGTAGCACCACCTTTATTGTATTCATCAAGCTGACTGAATGCTTGACTTAATAATTTCTTAATTTTGCTCATTACTTTCCCTCCTTTGCGTTACACGTTGCTTGGTCTCCTTCATAGTAAGGAGCACCGACTTTAGGTAATATCTGAGTGTTCGTATTGCAGGAACATTGCATTACCCAAGGTGCGTTTACCTTTCCGCATCTAGGGCATATCCATCCTTCTTGTGCCATATTCTCTTCTTTTTACCCTCTCCCTTTTACAGGAAAGGGTGGTTAATATCTATCAACTTTATTTCAATCGTTCTTCGAACGCCTCACACTTTCCTTTGCAAGGTTTTCCATAACAATAACATGTTTGATTATAATCATTGTAATGAAAACAAATTTTATACGCAAACATATCTTTTTTATCGATTTCTTTATGTGCTTTAACATACTGTAGAATAGCTATTAAATCATCATAATCTTTGATTTCTTTACGCTTTGTTTGACTGATAAGTTCTTCTAAAACATTCATACTAAACTAATTATTATATTATCACTTACCCTATCCTTGTTGCAGGATAGGGTGGTTAGTTACTCAGTTACTTCAACAAACTTTCCGTTTTTAAGTTGATACCAAATATCAGCCTTGATATTCTCTCCATCAACGTACTCAGTCTTAACACATACTGGAACATCACGTTTCTTTTCATCGCTCCATTTCCATTCTGCCAGCGTTATCCATGAGCCTATCTTTGCTTTTGCTTTAGAATTGTAGCCAGCACACATGATAACGGAATCTTCTCCAGTGCTATCAATCTTAGCATAGTCGCCCGATGAGCCAATCTTAGCAGAGTCGCCCGATGAGCCAATCTTAGCATAGTCGCCCGATGAGCCAATCTTAGCAGAGTAGCCCGATGAGCCAATCTGAGCATAGTAGCCCGATGAGCCAATCTGAGCAGAGTAGCCCGATGAGCCAATCTGAGCATAGTCGCCCGATGAGCCAATCTGAGCAGAGTAGCCCGATGAGCCAATCTGTTTTCTTCTGTTTCCGTTGTCGTTTAACACACCATCTGCCTTAACTTTAGATGGTGATGTAATATCTTTCAGCCACTCAACACCGATATTAATGATGTCAGCCAGCTTCAACTCTGCTTTAATCTTGATATGAGAAGAACATACCTTTGTTGACTTTTCTTCTTCGTCAATCTTACCAGACTGTTCTACCTCTGCATAGCGAGAGTTAAGCATATCGTAGTAGTCCCACACTTCCATTGGAGACTTGCAAGCATGAAAACCTCGGTTACAACACTTGATTTCTCCGTCCATTTCATACTCTTTTCCTACTTCGTACTGAAATCCACGGCATTTCATATCCTTGTCGAATCCCTTGTACGAGGTGATTACATTTTCACTCATATTCTATCTATTTATATCCTTTGCAGGATGGTTAATAAATCACAACACAATCATCAAATACTGATACACTATCAACATTCATGGGGTTCCCATTCTCTTGTGTACCATGAGAATATGGGAAGCAGACTTCCATAGTCTTATCCTCAATCTTTGATAATTCGTTAATCAATTCTTCTACTGTCATATTCTATCTTTTATGCCCGAAGGCGGTTAGCTTAACTGCTTTATAATAGCTTCAATGGTAACTGGTTTCTTTCTGTACTTCTTAATCATAATCTATTCCTCCTTATCTTTTAGTTCAACGAAATCTCCAATGCCCAAACGAGCTTTGTTGATGCAAGACGCAATCCAACCTATCAAGTAGGCAGAAGGCTCGCCGCCGTGTTCCATACCAATATCATCCTCGATGTTATCGCATGCATGAGAAGCCTCATGACAACAAACTCCCATTCTCATAGAATCCTTGCTTGCAAAATTAATAAATGAACAAAGCCTCTTATTCTCCTTTTCTCTAACTATATCGTAGGTTATTGCGTCAGAATTAGAGAAATCAACCTTCAAAACCTCGCCATCTCTACCTTCAAAACACTTATTAGCATCTTCTTGGCTCATGCCAATAGCGACACATAACAATCTCGGATAGATAACAGGGTCGTATTCGTAATATCCTTTCTTCTTCATATTTATTTTCCTTTCTTTTTAGGAACATACTCATCTAACTCATCGTCAAACTCATAGCAGTCTGGGCAGTAGTGCTTATCGCCTATCTCTGCCCATTCGCTCTCCATTGATTGCTCTTTTGCAGTTCCTTCGTCCAACCAAGCCACAATGCCATTAAATTCATCAATAAAGTGCTTTCCGCATCTATCACAAATGACAGAGTACATAGTTACTGGTTTAATCATAATTACTTTACTCTTTTAAATTGAACATTCTTACCGTCTTTTCTTTCGTCTGCGTAACACTTGAAATTTTGGCAAACCATTTCATAAATGTCGCTACATATCTCATTGAAGAAACAACCATTACATTCTTCTTTCTCGGTCTTTACCACCTTCAAGATGATTTCTGACCCAATAGGTAAATCTTCCATAACTAATTTCTCATTATATGACACTTGACAACCTTGTTTACCGCAAGAGGTTGCGATTTGTTAAAATTCTCAATGAACTGACGCTCCATCTGCTCAGGGAAGATGGGCTTGGTTGGCTTTGGAATGGTGATGGTAGCTTGGATTTTGCTGCCATCACTCAACGTCATTAAGCATCTTCTTGAAATTTCTTCTATTCCAAACATATTGCTATCCTCCTAATATAAGCATCCGTGAAGGTACGGGCGAGATTCGTTATACTGCATTTTTAACCTGATGTGCTCTACGAGGTCTATGCCTTCTATATGGACTAGGGCGAAGACCATAACCAGAATCTCCTGCAAGCGTAAAGTGTTCATCCATGCTGGTGAGCAGGAGAAAGGGAAGTAGGTCATGCGAGTGATGATGAGATACATGGCATCAGGAAGGGAGTAGTTTCCGTGCTCAAACTCTACCTTGTGATATTCTTCTGTCTTTCTGATTTCTGTGTCGTTCATAAGGCAGATTACTTTCTGAGAGTCATACCATCCCAAAAGTGACATGATGCGGATAGCGATGTCTGCAAACTCGGACTCTACGGTTCCTTCCAAGGATTCCTCGTAGGCAGTATGCTCATCAGATACTTCTAGATACGTATTGTAGCCTTCAATGCTTCCGTGGCGGTCGTGACGGCTGGCTTGAATGGCTTCGCTCATTTCTGTAATGATGAGCATTAACGCTTTGTTGATGTCTAAATCTGGCTCATAAAAGCCTTTGGCTTTGGCATTTTCGTATGCCTTGGTCATTAACTGCTTTAGCAGTTGCTGTGTGAGTGGTGTTTGTTCCATATTGTTCTTGATTTATTATTTTCTGATGGTGAATGCCATATCGTTGAGGGTGCGGCACCATTTTATCTTGCCTTCTTCACACAACTCGTTGATGGTTTGATATGGCTGGTGGAATCCTCGGTTAATGATTTCGGCTGTGAGGACGTGAGGCGGCACGATGTGGTCAGCTTCACGCTCTGCCTGAATCTCAGCGATGATGGCTAGGATTTTTTCTTTCTCTGTCTTCATTTGGCGAAGGTAAAAATGAGACGTGGGTGACTTCGGACTGGAACAATAATAGTTCCCACATTCCGTTTAAGTCTTGTTGATACCACAAACCATCGTGCATTGTACCGATGATTGGGTTACCTTTGTACCATAGTACCATTGTCTTGTGGGTAAATAGGGCTTTGTGCGCTTTGCTGATACGCTTGCCTACCTTGATATATCCAAAAATATCCATAAGCTAGAAGAGTGATAGCTGACCAGTCTTGTCATGGTAGTGATTCCCTGAAGGGAATATCAGTTCCTCGAACATGGCGGTCAGGCAGTTGGTTACTATTGAATTTCCTGCAAGGGCATAGAGTTTGCTCTTGCTGATAATGAGTTGACCAGTCTTCTCCTTGCTCAGGAGTTTGTCTATATCAGCTTCGTGAACTCCCATCAGTCGGAAACAATCTCTTGGAGTGTACTTTCTGATTTGGATGGAGTATTTCTTTCCGTTTGGTGCGGTGTGAATGATTTCTTTGTTCATTATGGTTACGAATGTCATATCTCTTTGACGATTAAGAATAGTGGAATGCAGTTACCTCCGTGACCCATAGCTGAATTGAGAGTAGGGGAGATTCCCTTGGTGGAGTAGACTCTGGTCTGCTGCTCTATCCTGCCTTTGATTTGGAGGTTTGCTAGCTTTATAATTTTGTTGCACATTATAATTTTTTGATGATTAAAACTGCATTGGCTGCTCTGCCATCGTTATGTATATAGTTGGCAAAACCAGCCTTATAATAACTTGTACGGATGGTTCTACTTAGACCATCTACGTCTGAGTTGATGAGCAGTTTTCTGCTTGTAACTTTTTGATTATCAATACCCCCCCCTTAGGGAAATGGTCAACACCAAGAAGATTGGCTATGCTGATTCCTGCACCAAATGATGATGTGATGGTCGGGGAGCATCCATCAGCAGTTTTCGGTATTGCTATCTTCGGGGTAGAGTTTTTCGATTGATTCATTGATGTCTGCTTTGGTGAGATACTTTTCTAGGAGCGGCTGGGATAGGAAATATTCGGGAGATACGTTGTCTTCCAAGATGTCCTCAACCGTTGTCTCTAGTTTAATGGGAGAAGGGAAGTGATACTCTGGGTTCGGCTCGTCTTCTGTGCGTAGGATGGATATTACGAAGATACGTTCACGATTCTGAGGGATTCCATAATCTTTGGCATTCAGTACCTTGTAGAAGGAGGTGTAACCAAAGGAGTCGAGGTCTTTGAGGTACTGGAAGAAGTACTTCCTCATCTTCTCTGTGAGTAGACCTTTCACATTCTCTAGCATCACATACTTCGGTTTCTTGACTGCCAGCATTCTTTTCTCCTGAAAGATAAGGGATGAGCGTGTGCCGCTTCCTTCCTCTGCTCCTTGGCGAAGTCCTGCATTGGAGAAATCTTGGCAAGGTGAAGACCATGATATAAAGTCGAAGTCGGGAACCTCATTCCAGTCTATCCTAGTCACGTCTCCGAAGTTAGGTATGTCTCTTCCGTGCAGAAGTCCGTAGGCTTGGATGGCAGAAGGTTCTATCTCTGAGTAGCCAACAACCTTGAAGTCGAACTCAGGATGCTTATCTTTGAGGTACTTGAAGGCTAGGCTCTGACTGCCATATCCTGCGAATGCCTCAAAGACTCTGAGAGGATGCTGCTTGTTGTACTTACTGATTGCTATCATTTTGGTAAACAGATTTGTGGTTTATGGATTCCATTGGATGCCCAAGCGTTCCAAGGTTCCGTTATCACGATATATCTCCAACTGCTTTCGGCATAGGCTATGAGGATTCTTTTGCAGAAGCTCTATCATACCTATGATGCGTGTCTTGAAAACGTTGTCCTTATCCGCATTTGTTACGTTCTGTTCAGCCTTCGTCTTTGCGATGAGTTGACTGATTTCAGAAGGATTCTCGTTAACGGCTGCTGGCGGTGGTGTTGCTCCGATGAGTTCGTCTTCCCATCCTCGCTGGTTGAGAAAGGTTTGGAAGTTCTTGCGATATTTTTTATCCTCGGTTGCAATCACATATAATGGAATATACTCTATAGCTGCCTTGCGGTCTTTCAGACTCATGGAGTTCCATTTCTTCTCGAGCTTGGTTTTGCAGCCAACTTTCTTATCGTACAAGTTCCATGCTCGCTCAAAGGTATATTCGTCTTTGACTTCCTTTGGTGGAGCAGTAATCTTGTAGCCATTCTCTTCTAGAAGCTGGATGGCTTGTTTGATTTCATCTGTCATAGTTCACCATTTAAATAATTGTCGATTGCTTGGATAAATTCATCTATAGACCGGACGATGATGTACTTGCCACCATGTCGTTCTACTTCATACTGGAATACCTTCTGTTCGGGTTCCTGCCTACCTTTCGGTGTTTTGTTTTCTATGCAGAGAAAACCGTACTGGGAGGTGCGCTTCAGAAGCAGCATATCAGATACTCCTGCCTTCATACCTTCTTCTTTGAGCCATGCGGCTTGTCGGGTAGTTCGCTTGCCACCATTGGGAACGGCAAAGAAGACTCCTTCAAGGTCAGGATATACCCCACGGATATACCTGACCTCTGCGGCTTGCAAATTGTGCTCATCGTAGGATGAACGCTTGCGTATCTTCTTACCTTCCTGCTGTAGCTTTGCTTTGATTTCAGCGTAGCTTGCCATTACCAGTCGGTTGAGAAAAGGTCGTTGAGAGAATCTTCACCCATCAAGCGGATGGCTTCCTTTGTAAGTTCTTGCGACTTGAAGTAAACACTCGCTTTGTTCAATGTTCTTGTGTACATTTCGATAAATGTATCACCATCTTTATTGATATTCCATTTTTCATCGTCTCTGTCGAAGTTCGGTTTCCAGTCACCATTGAGAAACTTGGCGATGTTCTGCAACTTGATGAAAGCAGCTACACGTTTTGCCTGAGCCATGCTAGTGCAGTTGTTTAAGTCGTTATAGTTATTTTCATCTGAATATATATGGTTGATTTTCTTATTATCAAGCCAGTATGTTCTCTTGTTCAAGAAAAACTTATCGCAAATATCATCATAAGTGATAGGCTTGCCTTCCCCTGCATCAGTAGGATTCTCGTCTCCTTCAATCTTCTTGCGAATCATCGGCTTTCCATCCTCACCGATGAAGACTTGAAGGTTGTCGGGAATAGGAAGTTCTACGGCTGTACCATCCGTCGGGATAGTGCATTTGGTAAGACTCGCCTTTCCGTTATTGATGTTGGTAACGTCCTGATTACTGATGCCTTCTGCATGAATATCAGGAGTCTCTTCCTCGGCAATCTCTGCCATCTTCTTGGCAATCATGTCTACACCTTTGCCAACGATTGCTCCGAAAAGCATCTGTGCAAATGGTGGTAACTCTGGGGTGTTGTTGCGCTGACGATTACGTCTGTTGTTGCGCTTGTCGTTTCTACGTGTCATATCAACTATAATTTTGTAAAATATTATTAAATTCGTCTTCTGTAACACCATCTGCATAGAGTATCGTGAGGATGGTGTCTAAGACTCTACTATATACTTCATTGAAGGCTGGCTCATCCATCTTGGCGAAGGAGATAGACTTGGCTCGCTCCAAGAACTTCTGTCCGTTTAGGTCGTAAAGCGGTTCGCTGAATCCTGATGTTATCAGAAGCTGCTCACGGAATGTGTCTATAGAACGTAGGTTTGTGCGCTGCTGCTCTGTGAGACAATCCCATGCTGCTCTGATAAGGGAGAAGAACTTTCGGTGAAACTTAATGTTCCTTGGTCGAACTATGTTTGCCTTGACGATGGAACCAACCTTTATCTTTTTCATTTCCTCGTAATCATCATCCGTGTAAGGGCGAAGACCAGTGGAGGTTCTTACTAGATGAATTTCCATACCTTATATATTATTGGTTTGGGGCTGGGAAGGGAAGTCCCTGCTGCTGACCACCTGCATATTGAGCGTTCTGCTGAATAGGTTGACCGCTTGCATTAACCTGAGGGGGAAACTGCTGTGGCTGGCTCAGAGGTATTGGCTGTTGCTGTGGTTGGTAATACCCACCAACTGGCTGAGGTGCTGCGCCAACCTGACTCTGGACAACCTGACCTTGCGGCTGGTCATTTGGTCGCTCCACCTTCCAACAATCCAACTGATTGAACCAACGTCCTTCCTTAGACTGGCGTGCCTTCAATCCGATGTGGGCGGTGATGATTTCTCCTAACTGAATGCCGAACTGCTGAATCTTGTCTGAACCATAAACTTGGATAACGGCTCTTGAAGGGTACTGCTCGTTCAACTCTTCGATAGTGTATTCACAAGAACTCCATTGGGTTCCGTTTTGGGAAGTTCCCATTTGAACTTGCCCTGCTGCAATAATCTTGCCTGTAAACTTTACGTTCATATCTATACTTAATTAAGTTTGATTCTTATTGACGGCTTGGTGGTCGTTTCTTTCAGATAGTACTCGTAGTGTTCTGGCTCCGTGTCTTTGAACAGCTTCGTGTCGAAGGTTTTCTTGGTGGTAGCTGCCACATAAGAGTAAGAACCGATGTTGGTCTTGATGGATTTCTGCTTGTTGGCTTCCATCATCTTCATCATCTGCTCCTTCAAATCATCCTGCTTGATTTTCAGGGCATCCATACGAGCGGTTATCAATCTGTACTCCTGCTCTAGTGCTGAGAACTGCTCAGGAACTTCCACCTTATACTGATAGTCTGTATCATCAGCGAGATAAGCGTTGATTAAATCGTCAATCTGATAATCTGCTACCCTAGGTAGCGGCTGGAACTTGCTCTGTCCGTTCTTGAACCACATACAAACAATCTCCTTCACCTTCAAGTCAGGATTCTGCTCCTCGAACCATCTTGCATAGATGGATAGCTGGAGCGATACATTGTCGTAGTGGAGGGTGGCGGTAGTCTTGTAGTCTACCAGATAGATGTTGCCTTCGCTGTCGGCAAAGATTCCATCAATGGCAGATGCAAAGTTCTCACCATCTGTAACAAGATACTCGGATGCTACATAGTGTAAATCGTATGCGACTAACATACTATGGAAGGCTTGAAGCTCTTCCGTAGGATTCGGGTACTGCTTGATGTCGGCATCGAATATGGAACAGAAGGTTTCAAACGTGTTGTGGATAAGACTTCCTCGCTCTGCTGCCTTCATCAATACCGACTCGGGAATATTCTTGTAGGTGTCGGGGAAGGCTTTCTTGATGAGCGTTCCCGTTACTCCTTTCAGCTCCTTCTTGCCGATGAAGTACTGGTGTGTCTCTTCTATGAATGTGACATTTGGCACATTCAGGCTGATTTTCTTTGTTGTTTCTGTCATATTATTGTAATCCTAATTCTTTCTTCTTAGCTGATACTGCTTGCATAAACTGAGGGTTGACGGTGAGCGGCTTGTATGTCTGAACTACCCATATCAGATTGTCTTTTGTGACACATCTGCTCAGGTAAACCAATCCTTCGTTCAGGTTATTCGGGTGAAACGGTGATGTAGCTGGCTGCTGGGCGGCTGGCTGCTGAGTCTGTGTCTGTTGCTGCGCTTCCTGATGCTGTACTTCGTTGGCGGCATCTGAATCCTGATTATCATCAATGGCAAAGAGACCGTTGAGAGCATACTTTCGGGCGTAAGAGGAGGATGCTCCAGTAATCTGACTGCCATCCATACCTTTCTTGGTTTCCTCTTCTCTAGCCCAACCAGTTGCTGTTTCACACTCGCCCTTCTCGTTCTTGATGGTAGCAGTTGCCTTCACGTAGATGCGGTTGCCTATCAAGACTACATCATCGGTGATGATGAGCGTACATTTCTGCTTGGCGAGTAAAGGCTTGATAGCTTCAAGGATGTCTTCTGCCTTGCGATACTTGTAGCCACCGAATTTGTTGAACTGACTCTTCGGGGCTTTCAGCTCTGACTGAATTGCGATAAGTTCTTTCATATCTTATATGTATTAAGTTGTTATTGATATTTCCATTGATAGTAGCTGCATCTGTAGCCACCATCTGGGTTCTTATTCGGGTTGTCACACATGGTCGAGAAGATACAATCGTGACAACTATTTGCTTTATATCTCATATTGTATGGTTTAAATGTTCAAATTAAAAGCCCCACGATTCTCACGAATGGTGGGGAAGAGAGTTTTTTATTTTAGTTTAACCTGAGCGGTCGCTACCGCATCGCAAATGTAATCTGTATGAAACACACTAATATGTCAATATTTTCAATTTCCTTTAGAAAAGGAGGGGCAGTAAAATGAATATGATAAAAACAGCCACCTCCGTGGAGCGACATCTACACAATCTTGCCGGATGCTGAATCGCTCCTTGGTTCCCTTCTGCATTCATGGAGGCTTAGGACTCCCAGCACTAGTAATCGCACATATTGTGATATATCTGATTTCTATAAAATAACCAATTATAACTATTGAACCGAATAGAAAAAAGAAAGCGTGCTGGCTGCATTAGAACCGATTTGTAGTTGTGCGCTCCTACCTTTAGATGCTACCTTATTATATAAGGGTCACGGCATCAGGTCTGCTTCTTCACAAGTGAACTCCAAGTTTTTCCAAATTCCACCTATCAGGTGTATGTACTCGCTTGCCACTTCCACGTCTAAGCACCATCTGTGGTTAATGATGCTCCTTTTGGGTACGTGTACCTCTCTAGGAAGGTTTATCCTATCCGATATAAAGCCTTGGAATCGGGCGATATGGGGCGCAAGGTGGGACTCGAACCCACGACCTCGAAGGCTCATAAACCTTCATACTCTACCAACTGAGTTACTTGCGCTGGGTAAAAAACTTAAAACATGTAAAATTATAACGACAAAGTTATAGTGGAGACTGGGAGTAGCAAACTCCAAAAAACCTCTGCTGTTTTCGATGACTGAAACATTATAAGACTTAACACATTAATAACTTAATACTTAACTATTCTTGTGAGGTTCAATCTCCATATATCTTACTTGCCTACCTCATTGAAGTAGGAGTGAATTTCCTTAACGGCAACAGCGATAGTGATTACGCTAGCTACCAACATTACATCTGCTATCATAAGTTTATCTGTTTAATGGGTAAAACAATAGGCTGATGCCTCTGATTTCAACTCTGCCATGCTCTTCCTTCGATTCTGAGTCATCCACTCTTCCAACTCGCTCTTCTTAAAGTAGAGTCGGTTGATGTTTGGTTTATAGCAAGGAATGATGCGGTTCCTGACGTTCTCTCTCACTCCTCTAACCGTCATACCAAGAATGATTGCAGCTTCATTAATGTTGAGCACATTCTTTGCAGCTATGAGCGAATACTGCTCTATTCGGTCTAGCTGCTCTTTAATCTCTGGGTCTATCATATCAGTTGAATTTGATGGTTTGTTGACTTGCACTAGCTGCCTTGGCTGGCTCTGTTCTACTAGTGCTCTTATCGCTGGGAGTGTTCTCCTGCTCTATCAAGGGGAGAATGCCCTTCGCTTTGAGTGATTCATATAGGAAGATTCTTCCTTTCGTTGTCCACTCGGTGTTGTACTTCACATCGTGCCGACCATCACTCCTTACGATTTCTACTGCTCTGCTGTGAACATATCCACCTTCGAGGAATTGGGCAAACAATATCCATTGACCTCTAACCTTGTGTTGGATTCTCATAGACTCCAACTCCTTGTTTAACCTCATGGCACTCATTCCGTAGTCCTGAGCAATCTGAGTAACAGTCATGGTGGCATTACTCTGCAAGATTTTATCGTAGTAGCTTACCTTCGGCAGCATTTCGGTAATCTTGTTGCCAAGTTCCATGTTCGCCTTGCTGATAGTGAGGATTTGTTCCTGCTGCTTCTTATTTTCCAAGGCTAGCTGCTGTTTCTCCTCCTCAGACTTGACCAGAGATTTGAGAGCTTCGAGATAGTTCTGAGGAACGGATGGCTTTTGATGTTGCTCTTCCAGTTCCTTCCATCGTTTAATCAACTTGGCTCTCGCTTCATCGTTGAACTTGGTGGCGATGTAGAGACACTCTTCTTTGTTGAGAGAGAAGCAAGGTCTTGGTTTCCCTTGCTCGTCTTGATATTCAGCCAACGCAAACTTGCGTTCGCTAACTTTCTCCCAAGCTGGCTCCATGTTTCTGATGGCTCTCATTACATCAGTATGTCTTCTGCCAGTAATCTCTGCAATCTGTAGTGATGTCATTCGGTCACCATCTACAATAGTTGAAATTTCATTCATAGGATTCCTCCATTTTTTAATCGGGCGGTAGTGTATGAAACAGAAAGTGACAAATTTTCATTTTATACATTATTATATCTACCGTTGCCCGATTGTAGTTTTTATTTTGTACCTTTGCAGGTGACAAATTTTTATTTTAACTTAATTCAATTTCGTATGAAACAGAAAATCGTACATCTACATTCTAAAGTAAACGAGAAAGGTGTTCTCGTAGAACTTGACCTTGATGAGGAAATCAAGAAGTTGAAAAGAGACAATTATGTTGTTAAGCAAATAGCTTCATCCTCTTCAAGTAATATCGTTGATATTCGTGGAACAACGACATTTGTTCATGTGTTCTTACTTGCTGAGAAACAAGAGTAGTTCTTTTGCTTTGTCAAGTTGTATTATATGGTCTATTTCGCCTCTTTGCTTATAGCCATCTTTTACATCAAGCCACTTTATTGTTTTGTGAATGCAGTCCATTCTGATTCTCCACTCTAAGATTGGAGCTTCATATACCCAATTGAATATCTCTTCAAATTGTGGATGTGAGGCTCCATAATATGTCACCAAGTCTCTTCTCAGGTGCTTTCTGAACAATCTCTTAATCATATTCACCTCCTTCCTAATAGAACACGACCTTGTCGGTTTTAACACCTCCGAACTCATTCAGGGCATCATTCCTGATGTCTTCGGCTTGCTTGCTCTGACTTCTAAAACCTAGAGCGTTGTAGATGGTTTCCTTTCGGCAGCCATATCGCTCAGCAATTTTTTTACGTCCTTCGGGCGAAACTTTGATAATTTTTATCTTTTTTACTTGCATATCTTAATTTTTTATTGTACTTTTGCTTCTAATAATTAAGCAACTTGTTGTTTACGAGTGCAAAGGTATGCAAATATGTTTAGACAACCAAACAAAATTGCATATTTCTTTAGTCGTTTATGTTTATTTAAGTATGATTTAAAAATGTAAAATGTATGGAAAGTCTTGTAGCACAAAGAATTAAGTCTGTTTTAGAGGCTAAACAAATAAGTATATCTGCTTTTTCGAAAATGATTGGAATGCAGCAAGTAACGTGTAATCGCCAACTTCGTGGTGACCAAGCAGTATCACTTGGTCTAATTGAAGGGTTCTTGAATGAGTTTGATGAGATTTCTGCCGAATGGCTCCTTCGGGGTAATGGAAAGCAACTTCTTGATGAACAATCGTTCTTGGTGGCTGAACCTACTCCTGAGTATCGTGAAGACAAAAACGACTTACTAGACGATTCTGTCTGGAAGGCGAAGTACGAAGAGTTAGAGAAACGCTACGACCAGCTACTATCTGTTTTAGGTGGTGGCATGAGAAAAGCAAATGTAGGTTAACACGAATGTTTAATTATAAAAATGTGGTAGATATGAAACTGATTATAACTAATTTATACACGTTGTTCATTTTAGCGGTATGTGATGCGATAGTCCTCTTGTCTGTGAAGTGGGCTATTACCATTGATGTTCTTTATATAGTGTTGTTGATGATTGGAACATTACCATTTATGGTGGTATCAACCTTGTTTGATAAGTCGATAACGTTCTTCCCTTATTATTTCATCAGATTGAGGCAGGTAGATGTTTATAGTGCCTTTTTCCTATATATGCTTGGCTTTGCTTTTGGAACATTCTATTTATGGTATACGTTTTGGCAGCATGATGGTCATTGGATATTAGGATGTATCTTTGGTACAATACTGAACTGGATATTGGTGGCTATGAAAGGAAATGATTTGGTGTTGGTTCATAAAAGAATGGGGGTGATGTGATGGAAGTATTTATAGGTATAATGTTGCTTTTGGTTATTATTGCTGTAATATTTATCCAGAGAATAATAAGCGTGAATCGTGAGTTACGCGATAAGAAGGCAAAAGAAATGCTAGAACATATAAAGAATAGCGAACCTCACTCAATTCCAGCACCGAATAAGCAGGATTTTGGCAGATGTACCAATTCTGTTGGACGTTTTGGTTTTGATGTGTCAAATCCTATACGAATTTCAAGTATTTATGATGCTTGCTTCGGTAAATATCTTTATGGTATGTATATAGACAGGGAAGGAATATCAGGTTATATAGTTGTGTCTAAGTGTTTGTGTTCTTTGTTTGGAGACAAACCTATTTATAGGGTGGGCGTTAGGAAGGGCGATAAGAAAAGTTTCATTACGCTATTCTTTATAGAGGATGGTATAACAAAGCCACAATATTATCCTGATGGAATTTTGGATAGTACTGATTTATACTTTCAAGATGTTGTAAAGAATGGAGGTCATGTTTTCTTTAAAGATAGCTATTTGCAAAATAGAATGTTGTTGGAAAAGGAAAGTTCACAAAAAGCTATACCAATCCTTAAAGAAAAAGTATATGCTTTTCCTTTGCTAAAGAAGAAAGACGGTGAGGATGCTAGTCAATTTGCATCGAGAGTTCAAGACCAAAGAATACGCAAAATGTTGTCTGATGATTATTGGAAATTTGTTAATCTGCATAAGAAAATTTCGTCTGGGCTTTCCGAGATTGCGAAAGAAACTAACGAGGAGTTTGCACAGAAATGGGAGAAAATAACTGGTATCAAACGAAATGAAGGGGAATCGGCTTGGAAGTATATGATGAGAGTCAAGCCATATAAGGATAAGATATTAGCCTTACAACGTAAGCAACAAGAACTGGAGCAAAAATTGAAAGCAGCAAAATCAAAGTCCGAGTATGAAGCTGACGAAATATTAAAGAATTACAAGGGAGAAAAATAATTTTCCAACTAGGAAAAAATATTTTCCCAACTAAAAAATAAAATTATGCCAAAAGAAATTATTTACGTGTTTGTGGCATTCATAGCGATAGCTGCAATTTATTTTATGTATTCCTCATTGAGGGTTAACCGAAAAGAAGGTGAAACTTCAAGTGTTAAGGATGATAGCAAGAAGGTAGCTAAGATGGTATTTAGATATGTTGCCATTTCGATTACCTTTGTTGTCTGTATGATAGTATTGGTTGCCATTGAATCTCAGTTCGTAGAGCCTAACAAAGGATTTATATTTGGTGACTTTGCTGTGTCTGCTATGGCTGCTGCCTTTGTTGGTAGCTTTCTGAAAAAGAAACTCGGTTTATAATGGCAAAGATAACTAACGAACAGAAACTGTATGTGCTGCTGAAATATAAGAAAGAGCGGACAAAGAAGGAAGAGAAGATTCTTTCTATATTAAATGAGAAAGCAAATCTAGGCTCTGCTGATTTAGAGGAAGCGGACAAAGAATGCTGCAATCAAAAATGGCTGAGTCCAATTCACGTAGTAGAAGAATTGGGTTATACAACAAAGTACTCCCATAGAATAGAACTATCTGAGTCTGGTGAATCTCAGATAGAAAAGTTCTGGAGAGAATCTAAGTATAACCCTGATAATGTTTGGAAATCTAGAGTTGTCAAATGGTCTTCTGTTGTCACGGCTATAATCACGTTAATATATTTCCTAGCGTGGTTATGCCAATTAGTACAAAAGCCAGTAGAACAATGATGATGTTCAATAATATCTTTATATATCTTATGTCTTCTTTCATAAGCCAATCATTTAAAAGTTTATGAGGCAAAATTACGGCTTTCTCCGAGAGTGTAAATTAAACTGTGTCAAGCTACAATAAAAGTAGTTTAACACAGTTTTTATATTATGGACAACTTAGAAATTGATTACAAGAAAGCAGCTCAGCAGTTGCGTAGTGGTGAAGCCTTATTTGGCAAGGACGGAGCATTAGCTCCATTGTTAGAGCGTATTCTCAACTCAGCTCTCGAAGGTGAGATGGATGCTCATTTAAGTGAAGAGGAACGCTCTTCCGGCAACCGTCGTAATGGTAAGATGAGTAAGAAGGTTCAAACAAAATATGGTGAGGTCACTATAGAGACTCCTCGTGACCGAGACGGAACTTTCCAACCTGAGACCGTAAAGAAGCGTGAGACTATTCTTGCCAATGGCATGGCTGACCAGATTATTGAGATGTACGCCATGGGCACCAGCACACGTGACATCAGCAGCTACTTTGAGCGTGAGTTCAACACAACTCTATCAGCCGATACTATCAGCTCTATAACAGACCGTGTATTACCCGAAATCACCGCCTGGAAGTCTCGCATGCTCGATCCTGTATATGCCATTTGCTGGCTTGATGCTATCCATTATAAGGTAAAGGATGAGAATGGCAGAGCTGTCACACGAGCCATTTACAACATTCTTGGTATCAACAAGGAAGGCCAAAAAGAACTGTTAGGTATGTATGTGTCTAAGAGTGAAGGAGCTAACTTCTGGCTAGAAGTTCTTACGGATCTTCAGAACCGTGGTGTTCGAGACATCTTGATTTGTTGTATTGATGGTCTCAAAGGCTTCCCAGATGCCATCCAAAGCGTATTTCCTGAGAGTTCTGTGCAGCTCTGTATTGTCCATCAGATACGCAATTCTATCAAGTATGTTGGCAGTAAGCATCAAAAGGAGTTTATCAAGGATTTAAGAACAGTATATGGTGCAGTAAACAAAGACTCCGCTGCTGCTAATTTAGACCTGTTAGAGTCTAAGTGGGGAGAGATGTACCCAATTGTCATCAAGTCATGGCGTGACAATTGGGAACGTCTGACAGAGTATTTCCAATATACTCCAGCCATCCGTAAACTCATTTATACGACCAATACGGTTGAGGGGTATCACAGACAGGTAAGAAAGGTCACAAAGACTAAAGGGGTCTTTCCTACGGATAATTCTTTGGAGAAGCTTGTGTACTTAGCTTACCGCAACATCCGTAAGAAATGGACTATGCCACTGGCAAATTGGGGACAACTTTCTCAACAATTGGCAATAAAATTTGGAGATAGATTTAAAATTATGTAACTTTGCAGCCGAAAAGGCTTCCCTGCTGGGGGCATGCCCCCAGCAGGGAGTGGGAATGAAAGTTAAGAACAAGCCTTGACACAGTTTAA
>OFMH01000395.1_pt1 | contig 32617 bp, 38 predicted proteins | sample 1541761 | NCBI WGS metagenome assembly OFMH01 (sample SAMN04209249, study PRJEB22552) | human gut metagenome | biome: gut; material: feces | host: Homo sapiens | place: USA: Oklahoma
ACTTGTCAATAGGTTCAGCCAACTTTTTTTGGACTTTTTGGAAATCTTTTTCAAAAGGGTATTATTCTAACACCTTTACTTAACTAACGCAAGCCTTACCTCGCTGGGCGGAAACTTTACTAAAAAAAATAACCCCTCATTAGTGGGGGGTGTGTCTTTTTTTAGCTTTTTTAGCCTTTTTCTTTGTAGCCTTTGTATCGTTAGTTTGTATAGGTTTTCTATCGAAATCTGGAGCCATTAGTCTAGGATATAACCTTTTTAAAAGTTCGACTTTTCCCTCTTCATCAGTGGTCAACCAGTCCTTTTTGGGAACAGATAAAGTAAAGAATTTTCGTCTCGTCCTCTTTATTTCACTTAAAGGAATACGTCTATTAAAGGGCGTTTTGGTAACTAAAGCAATATCTGGCCAAGGAATACTATTTAGATTAGTCTTGCAAGCTAGAAATTCGACCTTTCTATTTGCATAATCGATCACAAGAGTAAGATAGAACACTTCTTCTTGTGAAATTCTCTTAGGTAAAATGACTCTAGGGTTGATGTATTCTTGTTTCGGCACTCTTTTACTCTTCATGCCCTTTAGTTCTTGGTCTTTTAAGCGCAACTCACGCTTCAATGCCAATCTAACTCTACGGTTTCGGTTATGTGATACTACCATTTTAAAACCCCCGACTTAAACACCACGCGCCTAAGAGAAAAACAAAATAGTTTCACTCCTTGAGATACGGAACCAATTTATCAGTTAAATAGATACGATTTGGCTGGCCACTGCCCACCTGCACTTCTTCAATCAAACCATATTGAGCTAACTGTTTTTCCAGAGAAACAACGGTACTCTTACCCAGATTAAGCAATTTACACAACTCCTCAACCTTAAAGTGAATATAAGTGGATCCATTGTCATCACAGCCTTTATGGATAAAATCAAGTGGCTCTCTCAATCTATCTAATAAAAATGAGTAGAGCACTTTTGCTTCAAACTTGAGTCCCTTAAAATCTTTATGCTCCATTAGGACTTTAGGAAGATAAATTTGTTCAGGGTCTGCATTCACCAATGATGGATCTAAATCAGATAGTTTTGTTAAATAAGCCATTGTAACTCTCCTTACTCTTCATAATTTCCCAGTTCATGCTTATAAACTGTCGCAAAAATATTTCTCGACTTGCGAACCTCACCCATTTCCATATTACTGAGTTCGTCTGCAAAGCCATAGGTCTTAGCGTCAAGATTATCTACATGATGAATAATGACTGCTTCAATGATTGCTGGTTCTACTGGACTGCCCCACTCCTTAATACCGTGGTGAGACAAGATAATATGCTGTAGCATTTTAATCTCTTCTGACTCTGCTTCTTCTTGGCTGACATAGCGTTTAGGCAGTTCAGCGCCAAGGAATATATGCCCAAAGAGAACACCGTCAGCAGTAAAATCTCCTGCAATACCATGATTATAAGTGTACTCTTTGACTTTCATTATATCATGAAAAATGATACCTGAGATCAACAACTCTCGATTAGCAACTGGGTACATTTTCTGCATATAGAGAGCTAGATTAAGCATTTCTTGAACGTGTCGCAACAAACCTCCACGTTTGTAGTGATGGACGTGTTTGGCTGCTGAAATGCTTTTTAGGGCTTCTCCGTATTCGTCAAGTAGTCCGAGAGTTGCCTTTTTTAGCAACTCGTTTTGAAAAGACTCTACTTCTGACTTAATGCTGGAATAGATACCCTCAACATCAATAGGCTCACTTGGCACTAATTCTGAAATAGGTACTTCTCCACTTGGTAGAGAAACCTCTTTGATTGTAACCTTATAGGCTCCACCATAATTATCAGCCTCTCCATCAATATAGAGGACATCGTTATTTTTCAAAATTTCTTCGACCTCTTCTGTAACGTCCCACACTTTGCAGGCTGGAATAGTTGCAGATTTGTCTGATAGCGTCAATTCTGCATAATCTTTGCCAGTCTTAGTCTTTTTGAATGTAACTGAACTAATCATGCAATATTGCGATACTTTTTCTGGTTTTGTACTTAATGCCATTACTTTTTCCTCGTTTCTACTATTCGTCAATCTTAATACACTTTTTTAATCGTTGTCGTCTTTTTGGTTTTCATCAATCCATTTCTGGACTTTCATGGCAGTTTCTATAGTCAAATTCTCGAAATTTCTTTTGCCATTTCGGAGTTTACTGATATTTCCTCTATTCACACCTATTGTTTTTTCTAAAAGGCTTGCTGGTACTGTTTTATCAAGCAGTACACTTTTTACCTTGTCAACATCAATTTTCATGTGAACTCCCTAGATAGTGATACGATCCAACTCCTCTTTTGAGTAGCCTAATTTTTGAGCTAGCCACTCCAAGTCATTATAAAGTTTTTCTTCTCCTGTTGTTTTGTTCTTACCAACTAGAAAAAGTCCGTGTTTAGTCTCTTTCAATTCTGTAAAGACAACTTCCCCACTAGAAACCTCAATCTTTTTACCGATAAAAGGCGTTAGATTGAACTTATCAATTAGTTTCTTAGCTGTCCTTGTAGTTGCGTCCCAATAATCACGTCTTGTAATACCATGATATTTCTCGATTATTCGATGTGCCATATACAATGCGCGTGTAGCTTCCATATCTACGTTATAGCCATCATCAGACAGAATAAGCTCTGTCCCTGCTGGAAAGTATTCTGTGTTGTTATCTAAAATCAGATATAGATTATCTGGAGTTCTCATAGTCTTAGACTCACAGTGTCCAAACGCCCAAGCTGTTTCAGCATTTAGACCATCTTCATCAGTCAATCGAACTTTAGTATATTTTTCTAGCATTTCTTTTTACCATTCTTTCTCTTTATTGATTATATTATACCTCTTTTGTTGTCGTTTGACAACTTATTTTGTAAAAAAGTGTCAATTATTTTTACAAAAAAATAGCCCAGCAAAGCTAGGCTTGTTTTAATACTGTCCATAAGTATCACGCCATTCATTCAACATCTCCTCTCGTTCCTCTAGGTTATTGATGTCCCTAATCTGGGTTGCAGCCTCATAGGCTTCAATCTGTTTCATTAAGTCATCTTTGATGAACTGTTCTACGTTGATTAAAGCGTCATAGTTAAATTGATTTTCGATGAAATACTTAGTCATACGACTATAAATATCTGTATGCGTCAATTCATCTGTGATAGTTTGTACCTTGTATTGTGTGTATCGTTTTCCTCGGTTACGCCCTACCTGAGACACACCCTCCAGTTGATCCAAATAAATTTCTTCTGCCTTGTGAACAAAACGCCTTACCAAGTCCATATTCGGATAAACTTGTAAATCTTCATCTGAAACACTGAGACCAAGCTTCCTTATCTCTTTAGCATATTTGTCCAGTGGTAGAAACTCTTTATTTTGTTCTTCCATCGTCTTTAATTGCGCAACTTCGACTTCTAAACGTTCGTTAGCCCTTACCGTAGCGTTTTTATCTACTATTTCGTCTAACTCTGCATTTATAGCCTTTTCTGTTCTTTTTAACCTATTCTTAAACGACTTAACCCATGACTCAAACGCCTGTGTTGGGGCTGATGATGTTTCTTTTTGAGTTGATGAACTACTTCTTACTACACTTACGGTCTTAGGGGATTTATACCCTAGTTTGTGACGTAAAAGTTTCTTTCTATTTTTCTTCTTAGCCATCTATCCACTCCATTGCTTCATCTTTCTTCCCATACTTCTTTTTCATTTCTATAACCTTTTCGTCATACTGATTAACAGCTTTAGACAATGAAAGAAGTGTCTCTTGATGAAGTATATTCGATGAAATTTCAGCTACCTTTTTTGATAGGTCGTTCAATTCGCTCATATCTTTGATATATTCCTCTGGTAACTTCTTATCAATAAGGCTTTCTCTCTCTTTCATAAGGTCTCTTTTTTCTAACATCACTACCTCCATTCATTATAGGCGATACGTTACTTCTTTCAATACCACACCGCCATCAACTTCGGTTTTAAGAAGTTGTGTGAGTGTGTTTCCTGCAACAAATTCTTCTTTGGGAATATCCATGCTGAAACCAGCGTGTTTAGAGTGCCACTTACCGTCCAAAGTTTCCTCACCATAGGTTGAAACCTTGATATATCTTGCTGATTGCCAGATACGTTCAATTTTCCAAGCCCCCGGTTTTACTGGGTCAATTTGAGCGCCAATAGAGTGCATATACTTGATAAGAGTATCAACATCGTATTTACCTCTTTTGAGCGCTTTAGGTGGCTGAATGAAGTGTAAGCTATCGGCTGACGCATAACACATGAAATCACGCCCTATTCCGTTTGCTGTCTCTGCTGTGTAGCAACGACCATAGGAATAAATAAAGGTAGCTTTAGCGACATCACTTCTTGTCTCATTCTCCTTGTTTACTCCAAAATATCCAATAGGGCCATTTAACATCAATTTAGACTGGTCATACATGAACAAGTCTCCACGTCTTCGAGCTTCATTCTTTTGTGCTGTCCAGTACAAGCCATGCGCTCTTAGTTTCTTCATCAATTCAAAATCAACGCTATAAACTTCAAACATCAAGCCCTTGACTTCCTTAATCTCGTAGTGTTTCAAAAGATACTCGTAGTCAGGTTGTGCCAAAGCTGAGTTTTCCAAAATGATTGTTTCAGGATAACGTTGGTATTTGTTTAAACGCTGGTTTCGGTCATCGTCCTCACGTGGCTGGAGGATAGGGAATGAATTAGGCTTTACAGTTGCTTCCAAACGCCAAAAAGTAGCAATATACAAGGTCTCTTTGCCATCAAGAAAGCTGAGTGCGTCTTCTCTTTTGGTCACTGTACCAATCAGATCACGTGGCAATTTCTGGGTCATATACATATATGAGTGCAAACCATTATTATCCACGGTTGCCCCCAACGCTTTCACCTCACCACCCTTAAAGTCTGGGTTTTGATAGAACCAAGGCCCTCTAAACGCCTTTCGTGCGTTCTTATTCGCAATCAATCCACGGTGTCTGCGATTGAGATAGCCATAGTAATCATAGGCTCGCTGTACGTCCTTTTCTGACACCTCTGGCATATCATTGACCATCTTAGCGTATTCCAGCGCTTCATCTACCATTTCCTGAGTTGGTTTTCTACGCCCATCTAGTTTTGGAAGTCCTTTAGGGCGTGATACAACCTTATTGTTTTGTGTTTTACGCTTTGTTAGTCGTGGGCTTTGAATTTTATAAAGGTGTTCCTCAAAGCCATGACCTGCATAGTAATTGTGAGGTTTAAAACCCTCAACTCGGTCAATGTTTAACTTGCCATCATAGAGCATGAACTGGATCGCTAGCTGTGAGTATGAAGAAATACCATTCTCATAGTTTGTCACTGTGTTAAACTCACCCATCGCACCTGCTAAAATAGTGAGTTTACGCTTGATATAACGCTTATCAAATTTAGAAACTTGGTGCTTGCTACCCTCTGGAATTTCAGGCACTTTGCCAATCTCTTTTCCAAGGCGTTTCCCAAACTCTTCGATTGAACCAACTGTGAATTTCATTGTATCGATGTAGTTATGGACAATCTTATTATCCCAATCGTAATAGACAGTAATATAACTTCCGTCATGAGAAACACTAACCAGTTTAGCGTTGTGGCGTGGTTCTGTACTATCCATGTTGATTTGGAAGCCCTCACGTCTCCAATAAGCTAACAAGAAAGAGTAATGAATACGTTTCAATTCGTGCATGAAGATATTTGCGTAAGGGTGCTGTTTAGTGCTTTCTACAAAGTCCTCAATGCTTTCTGTTAAGACATATTCATCTGGCACATCATAGTCTTTATAGCCAGCAAGCCATACATGAGTTTTATCGTCTTTCCCATTATAGACTGTTGACTCAAAATCTGCTACTAATGCTTTCATGGTTTCCTCCTTGTTAGCTTTTGCCTACATCAGAGATAAGTAAAACGTGGCTTGTTCTAGCCTGTCATATATCTCCTGTCTGCTGTGGTATTTGCTATCAGTAATAATATACTGAGTTAGTTGTTGTTTCTTATTCTCTGGCATTTCACTTGCTTTTCTTGCTAGCTTTTGCCACTTATCATATTCTGCCTTACCTTTTTCAACGTAAGGCCCCTCCAGCGCCCCTAAGAAGCTCTTTTCAAATGGCTTCCTTAATCTCAGGCGGTAACGTATATCTATTGCGTTTGCCTCGATAATGGCTAATAGATAGCTGTAAATAGTCTTTGGTTCGACTGGTTTCTTTGCCCCAGCATTTACCCTTTCAATTACTTTTAGAGGTTCAAAACCATCTTTGGTATTTAGATAAGCGAACACCTTGAAGATACGTTCTTCTTTTCCCTCGGCACTCGCACTCCCCATCATAGTTGTGCTACTCATCGTCTTTCTTCCTCATGTCTTTCTTCCGTTGCTCCAGCAAGTCCGAAACAAATTCGAGATCTTCTTCATCTGCCAGTGTCAGTATAAATTTTTTTGTATGACTCTTGGCTACTGATTTCTTATTTTTCTCAGCGTTATTCGCTCTCCAGACTGCATTTTGAGCATTCCTTTTAGCTGATTGCTCGCCTTTCTTTCTTTGGTAATAATCAGCATTTATTTCTTTTCTGGTCTTAGCCATAGTACCCTCACTAGATTGTTATTTCAGTACGCCCTCACTCTTTCTGTTTTATCTATCTATATTATATCTTAATTTATAAATTAAGACAAGTGGTAAATAAAAAAATAAGCGAATAAATCGCCTATTTTTAATAGATTTTATGCTTAATGCTTTTCTCTGCTGATGAAATCTTTGAGAATAGAAATCTTGTTATCCAACAATTTTGTACCGTTATCGGTGTGATATGCCAATTTAACAGGTGTATTATATTCTTTAGCAGTGTCGTATTTATAGATATAAGCTGGCACAGTTTCTACACCATTTTCTTTAGCAAGTTTTTTTCCGTAGTCCTGAGTAGTATCTACGAAAGTGATTTTTTGCGTATAGATTTTTTTATCAATTCCTTTTAGTAGCTCTGGGATTGTGTCCTGACACGTTTGGCAATTAGGATTGAAAAACAGAATATAGTTGTAGCCCTCTGCATCGTTAGAGATGTCCACCTGTTTAACATCTTTTTCGCTTTTTACTACTACAGACCCAGTTCCTAAGTAAGCTCGTTGAGACGGTTGTTTAAGACCTAGCGCCCAAACAAGGCAGAAGAGGAAACCAACAACCACTCCTACCCACTTATACCAATCTTGCCACTTTTTAGCGTCCATAGAACGCTTGGTAATTACATAGATACCGTAACATACCACAATAATAGTTACTGGCACATATAAGCTGTGCATATAGTGGTTTACTACCACATTTAGGGGGATTGATACAAAAATCAATACAACTCCTAACGCTAAAATCAGATAATCAAGATTATCTTTGTTTAAGTATTTCTTCATAACTTATCCTTTCCCACTTTCAATAATGCTGTTGATCTCTTTTTCGTTAAAGTCAACTTGTTTACCGTCAACTGTATAGGTTTCCAAAACTCCTTTATCACGCGCAAACTGCTTCACAATATAGGTTTTCTTCTTGTAGTTAAAGAACCCTGTTACTCCAGTTGTTTTGTTTTCGGTAAGATTAGGATACCATTCTGACAAGTCTTTAACAAGTTCATTATAAGTTTTTTTAGACATTCCCTTATCTTCTTCACCTTTTTGTGGCAATTTCTGATAAGTTTTTAAGGCTTGGCTTTCAATCTGTTTGGTCTTGTTGTTGTTATTGTAGTAAATAAAAGCCGAAGCGATCACACCTGCTGTCACAACTAAAGCACCAATATAAATACTAGACTTAAAGGTTAGCCCCTCTTTGTCTTTATCCTTATCTTTCTTATCTTTTTTGGCTTTTTTCTCTTTCTTAGCTTTCTTACCTTTGGTCTTCTTACTTGGCTTTTCTTCCTCAGTGTCGCTTGACTCTGCGTTTTCCGAGTTTTCTAAGTCATCAAGAGAGAACACTTGCTCCTCTTGTTTTGGAGTTTCTTCCGTCACTTCTTCAAGTTTAATATTTTTTTCGTCTTGCACGTCCTCTGTATCGTCCTTTCCATCGTCTTCGTCATACTCTTGCCCAATAGCTTCATAGAAGTTTGCTAGGGCTTTAGAACCACCCTCAGACTGACTCTCTACGTCGTCAGCTTGTTCAGTTTCTTCATCGTCCCAGCTGTCGTCTGGTTCGTCCAATTCAGGAACCTCTTGTGAAGTTTCTTCGTCCGTTTCCTCACTATCAGGTTCTACCATTTCTTCTTGTACTTTTGCTTTTTCTGTCGCTTCATTCAATAAAGTCGCAAATTCAAGTGATGATAGCTCCTCTTGTAAGTAAGGTTCGTCTAGCTCATAAGCTAACAACTGTTTGAGTTCTGATACATCGGCTAAGAGCTTATATACTGACTCATAGTTTTGAGAGACTTTTCTTACTGCCTCTACAATTCGCCCTGATACCTTTGTATCTTCCAGAACGCCTTTATCTGACTCTGTTAGGGCTTTGATTTCATCTTCATAGGCTAGTTTAGAGGCTTGATAAGTGTTATTGAGTTCTTCCCTTTCGCTCTCGTCCTCGATATACAAAAGGTTATCCTCGTATTCTTTCTTTAGCTCCTCTAAGCGTCCATTAAGTTCTTTAATTTTTCCTTGGTTGTGCTCTGCTTTTTCTTCACTACTCTTGCTAGCCTCAATAAAGACTTCAAGTTCGCTAGCCTCAGATAGTGCTGGTGCAAGTCCCTCTAACAAGTCTTGTCGATAGCCTGCTATATCTTCTTGGTGAGTGGTTAGCTCTGCCTCCAGCTCTGCAATCCTATCTTGAAACAAGAGCTGTTCTAACGGTTCTAGCTTAACAACATCATCAGGAATAATATCAAGGCTTAACCCTAGCATTTCTTTGATTGTCAATGGTTTCAAAGTAAATGGCGCTCTGAAAACTTCCACAGTATCAAGATTACCCTTGGTTTCAATATAGGCGTTCTCTCCCTCGTAGCCTACAACCTTATTGATCGTGATAAAGATAGAGTAATCATCAGTCTTGAAAGTTTTGATTACTTTAGCTTTTTGTTCCTCCGCCTTGGCTAAAAAAGTTGCTTCTTCTTGTCTTGGCAGGGTGTATTTTTCTACTAGATACTTCATTCTTCTGCCTCCTGAATACCATACTTGACTTTGGCTTTGTTCTTATCAGCACTATCAATGACTACTTTAAACTGATATTTTCCTGATTGTAGTTCTTCCTGTTGCAAAAGTGCCATAGCTAGGTCATTGACAGACAATGGATAGAGTGGTTTTTCTAAGTGAAGCTCCTTATCAGGTTCTAGGTCTAGTTTGAGCGTAACACTCAAATCGACACCTGCTACACTAGCAAGGTTATTGATAACATCTCGAACCTCTTGACTTAACTTCGTGTGCCTCATGTTATTACCGTCAAACATAGTCACATAAGGTTCTAACAAGTCTGGTTCTGCTGGATTGACCAGATAGCCACACCCAAAAATTTTACTTGTTTCCCCTTGAATGATACGGTCTTTGAAAGGAAGTCCCTCCAGCTCCTTGGCCCTTTCCAAGAGTTTTTGTTGCTCTACAATAGAGCCAAAACTGCCATTCTCAACCAGCTTATTTAACAAGACACCTTTCAAGTCTTTTCTAAGTCCTGTGCGATCTTCCTTATCTGCTTCTTGATAGTATAATTCTAGGAACGCTTGGGCAATACCACGCGCGTGATTTTCTTTAATTGCTTGATAGTAGCGCTTTAGCTTATTCTTTTCTACCTCTGACGTGATTTCCTCTAGGCGTTCTTCAAAGTTAGGTACAGTCAATGTACTCATTCTTTTTCCCCTTTCATCAACTCGTCTAAACTAACACCTAATACCTCTGATAGTAACAGCAATTTAGCTGGCCTCGGTGTGCGAGTTCCATCTTGCCACTTTTCAACGCTGGAGACTGTCACTCCCAGCACATTAGCTAACTGTCTATTTGTAAGACCTGCTTCTTTCCTATGGCGTTTTATGTTTTCTGACAACAAAAAATACACCTCATTTCTAAGGTGTATTTTACCACACTTTAAGTCTGGTTTCCACACTTTCCGTGTGGTTTTTCTCATTTTTTAAGATATTCCGTAATAGTGAGTGTATTTTCTATAATGAACTTCAAATCTTTCAAGCTCTTTTTATAGCTTTCTACATTCTCTAAAAGGTTAAGCAATAGGCGTTTGACACGCTCAGAACGCCCCTCTTCGTCTTCGTCACCCTTTTTAGGGGTATTTTCTTCTATCCACGTAACTAGGTTAGTTAGAGCTGAAAGACTGCCCTCTACATTATCCCTAGCAGACACCAATACTTTAGTGTCCTCTGGTATGTTTGTGATTGTTCCTTTTAGAGCTGGAGTATCTGCTTGTAGCTTATTGCTGACACTTTTAAGAAGTGCTTTATCGCTATCCTCAATAGCGATCAAATTGACACCCTCGTAGATTTTTTCGAGTTCATTAGGTAAACGCCCAATCAAAGCCAAAAGGTTTTCTCTTTCTGACTTAACCATTTTATCGACTTTTTTATAATGGTCATAAGCGTCCTCTAACATCACTTCTTGGACTCTTTCTGACATATCCAACATTATTATCAATCCCCCTTAATCTATCATTTCTGTGAAGAAGTAATATACAGCTATAACAGCACCTACTGACGATATTTTAGGAAAGATACTATCCCAAAACCCTAAGCTGGTACTAATCAAGGCATGGAACAACCAGATAGCATGAGTTACTAACCAATCAACAATAAAGTCAATCATTTCTTAAACACCCCTATCTGAATTTGTTCAACCTCTGTTTGCCAGTTACCAGTAATAGCGACCTCTTGCTTATCTTTTTTAAGCAACACAACAAACTGATAGACATTCTTGCTATCTGAGTAGTAGCAAGTCACATCATTTTCTGAATAAGTGTAACCATCATTGAGATACCCTTTAATCGTTTTTAGATCTTCTTGCTTACTTAAAAGCGTTTTAGAGTCTCGATTAGGAATGATATTCACTTCCTCAGTCTGGCCAATCCAGTTAAACATTGCTGTCAATGCTTGTTTTACTGGAGTAGCTTTATCATCTTCCAATTTCTTGTCAGGCTTTTCAAGGGTATCTTCGGCAGTTTCTAAAGCTGGCTTGTCCTCGGTAGTCGCTTTTGTATTGTCTCCATCATCTTTTACTTTCTGAGCTGTCTGTAGCGTGATATTTCCCTTGCTACTTGCTCCTTTTGAATGATTGAATAGAATAACACCACCCACGATTAGAACAGCTATTAGACCCCCTGCAAGCCCTATAATGAGCTTTTGTTTTTTCATTATCCAAATACCTCTCTAAGAATTTTCTCTTTATCTACGAGCTGGGTGTAATCAGGAACCGTTGTATCGATGTAAGGAATTTTTTCGATTTCCTTTTCTCCCTTTTTTGTTCCGTTTGGCAAAGGAAGATTAACTCGAATACCACGCATACTAACCTCCGCTGTGACACCTTTAACTACGTTATCCAAGGTTGATAGCTCACGTTGGACTGCTTCTGCTAGGCGTTGGCTTGCGTCCTTATTGATTTTAGACGTTTCTGCTGAAACGGTAGAACGATAAACTGCTGAGTGTGTTCCGACCTTGACAGTCACCTCATTAGTCTGGTAGCCCTCTGCTTGAATAGCTCTCTTGACTGCTTGTATTTGTGTATGCGCCCATGATTGTCCTAGTGTCTTACGCTTTTGATTTTCTTCTGTTGGATCAGATAGCCCTGCATACTCTCCCTCTTTTCGATAAGGGAAACAATGCTCTAAATCGTAAGCTCTACGCCAATAATAGTTTTCTTCCCATTCTTTTTCCCAATCGTACTTATCATAAACTGTTTTTGAGTTCTCACCCATTGTAAAGAGAATATGACGGTTTCCTTTATCGGTACGACTGGCAATATTCGCTTCAAAAATCATCTTCTTATCAAAGATATTAAATAGCATGGCTGGGAAAACTTTAAGCTCTTCATCTAAGATTTTGTGAATATCCACATTTTTTGAGTCATCAATATCTAGGTTAAAGTAAGTAGCTACTTCCCTACGTTTTCCAAGACCTTGTGGCTTTTGACGTGTAAAAATATAGAAACGACTTTGACCAATCAATTCAAGTGCTTTGACTCGGTTCTTATCATTGTCCTTTCTAGCCTTTTCTAGCTTTTGAGAATAGTTAAAGTTCTTCAAAATCTTACGCTTACCAGTAAGACCTCTCAGGTCATTCCATAGGACATTACGCTCCCAATACTTGCTGGAACGTTTCACATAAAGCACTAGGTAATAGATTACCAAAATACCAACCATAGCATAACAGCCTTGATAGATGTAGTGCAAAGGGTAAACTGTCACTGTAGGTACTAAGCGATTAACAAGCGCTATTGCAAAATGAATAAAGAAACTCATAATCAAGAGCATTATGGAAGTTCCTAAAATACCCTTGCCCTCACGTGCTAGAGGAAAATTGTAACCTACCAGACCATATTTAGTCTCTGCTTCGGCAAAGTTATTGTTGTTTAGCTCCTTTTCCTCAAAATCTAAGGACACAATCGCTTTATCTTCTTGCTCTTCTTTTGACTTAGCCATTAACTAGCCCTCTTTCCTCTTTCTTTTTCTGGATAGAGTCTAACTTTTTTGTCAGCCTCTAAGGTTTCCTCGTTTACTGGTGTCATGTACTCTCCGTATTTCGCATAAACGATATAGTTAAAGACTGGTTCGTCCTCTTGGGGTGGAAACTCGTTCTTGAAGTAATCTTTGATGCTTTTTGTTTCTACAGGATTGTAATACCAAGACTGTACCCTGACTTTATCTTGTCCTTGTAACTTGATGTAACCATCACCTTTACTATTTAGGTTCTCTGCTCCATCTTCTCCAAGAGCAATGTTACTTGTGATAGAGTCAGTAACAGTTAAACACCAGCGACTTGGTAGGTTAGAACGTAAAGTGGTACTGATAACGTCTGCTGTAGGACGTTGAGTGGTAACAACCAGAATTACTCCACAAGCACGACCTTTTTGCCCTAGACGACCAATAACAGTTTCAATTTCTTCACCTACGACATTGATAAGGTCTGCGTACTCATCAATAGGAACGATCAAGCGTGGCATATAAGGTAAACCTTTAGCCTCTGCTTCCTCTGGGTTATTTATGACCCAATCATTGTACTCACTGAGGTTTTTACACTCTACCTCTGCTAGCATTTTATAGCGACAATCCATTAAGTCTGCTACATATAGCATTAAGGCGTAGGAGTTATCGTGCATATCTCCAGCATTTGGAATTTGTTGGGGTGGTAGTGAAAAATAAGGCGATCCTATATGTTGTCCATACTCTACAGCTTTAGGGTCAATGGCTAAATACCTAACTTCATCAGGTGTCGCATGAGATTGTATGTTCTTAAAAACTGCACTATCTACAGCTACCGATTTCCCTGAACCTGTCGTCCCTGCAACCAGCAAATGCACCATTTCTTCTAGTGAATACACAAATGGTTCATCATCTTCCGTCATTCCAAAGATGGTCGAGGTAGGTAATTTAGCTTTAGTCTTGATTGTAAGAATATCCTTATAAGAATATTTCCATTTAGACTTATCTTGAAGCAGACAAGGATTGACACCATTCGTCCAGTCCAAATTATCTTTTTCAACTTGTGACTCTGGACGTGTATTCTGAGCTTCATCTGCCCCAATATTCCAATCAATATCTAAGTTAGTGAATTTACCTGACCCTGTACCTCCCCACTTATCGGAACTATCCACGATATAGTGTTCATCGACCACTACTTCTCCTGTCTTGCTATCGGTAATATAGTAGTGCCAGTCTAGGTAGCGCCCTATTTGTTTGTGAACAGTCCTTGTTTCTGTCTCACCAGTAAAATTGTTTTTATCGTCATAAATAGGGCTTTCTTCCTCTACATATTCGTCATAGTAGAATTTTTGCTCAATAGAGACAAACCAGATGACATCATTTTTCCAGTTACTTGCTTTATCCTCTGCCTTTCTCATAGCTACACGATTGTAAGAGCTGGGAAACATTACTAATAGGCGCGTGTCACTTTCTGAACCGTGATAACCAAAGGGAATGAGGTGGGTTGCGTCCAAGCCATCACCAAAGCGACCAAACTCTTTTGAATTAGACGAAGCCATTTCTTTACCACTTTTATCCTCAACAATTAGAGGGGTAATACGTGAGCGTGATCTAACTGATTTTCTGAGCTTTTGTTCTTTAGCTTCATCATACCGTGCAAATCGCTTGCGACTTCCAGCCGTAAGTTTAGCTACTAATTGATAAGAGGTGTCGTTCTGTGAGTAAAAGACCGTATTATTTGGCAAGTTAGAGACTGCCTTTTTATCAGTTATCAAATCATAAAGGTTGACACTGTTATCGTGTTCCTTGTTGATATTCTTGATAGGAATTTTAGGTTTGTCATCTTTAAACCAGTGTTTTGAAATATCTGGTTTTTTATCGCCAAAAGCATATTCCCAGTTTACTAATGGCGTGCGAACATAATCATCTGGAATAGATGGTCTATTATCTGGCAGAACTGGATTGTCTTTTTTAAACTTCCTGAAATCATCAAACTCTGGAGGTTTTACTGAAACCCACGGATAAATTTTGCGTTGTACTTTCCTAAGAGACTCTTTTGTAGTTTTTAAAGACGCTTTTCTCTTTTTTAGGTACGCTTTTTTTCGCTGTTGGTTGTTTGCCATTGATTACTCCCCCTTTTTGTCATTCGACAGTTGAGGAAGTGTTGCACCTATGTTTTTAGACCCTGCTTCTGCCAGCATTTTATAGCGACAATCCATTAAATCTGCCACACCTAACATTGAAGTGTTGGTGTTATTGTGAATATCTCCATTGCTTGGAATTTGTTGGGGTGGTGTTGCATGAGATTGTATATTTTTTAAAAAAGCACTATCTACAGCTACCAATTTTCCTCCTTTTGTCCCACCAACTAGAATATGTACCTGTTCCTCTTTATTATTAAAAAACGCTTTTTTTTGCTGTTGATTATTAGGCATTGATTATTCCTCCTTTTTATCGTTTGACTGTTGAGGAAGTGCTGTTTTGACATCTGTTTCAGTTGTCGTGTTTTTGAGCAAATCGGATAGTTGATTATAGTAAGTGTTGACGTCACCATTATTAACTGGCCCTACATAAGACACAGCAATAATTTTGTTCTTATCATCAGCTTTGACAATGAAGTTCAACAAGGCAAATTCACGGTTCATGTTGGTAGCTGGCACCATTACTTGATAGTAACGGTTGCTGTTGGTTGTTCCTGTCAAAATGCTTGTAGTAACGTTCCCTGCAAGAGCTGTTTGACTCTTTTGAGATTTCGCCCATGAATTACCATTCCATAGATTATAGAAATTCTGTTGGATCTGATACCCTGTATCTTCTGGGTCTTCTTCTTTGCTGTCGTAAGTCTCTGCTAGATAAGTCTTGATAGCTTGATAGGCTGTGCTTGCTTTATTTGTATAGTCTGCTGACAAGTAAGCCTTAAAGAAATCATTGAAGCTGTTATCAGCATTTACCTGAGACAAGCCTTTAGCTAGATTGTCCTCTTTTTCAGCGTCAGTGTTTTCGTCAGAAGTAATACCTAAGTTAGCAATTTGATTTTCTAACACACTTACTTGACTTTTGGTTAGGTTAGCAATTTGCGTAGGCAAATCTTGTGTCGATAGAATTTCACTAGCTTTTGCCTCTGTGTAAGTTTGAATAGTAGGGCCATTGTCTTTTAGTAGCATATAAGCTAGCCCAAAACCAAGACCAAACGTTATTACAGCAGGTGTAGCAATCTTTAAAAGAACATCTGACCAATCCACCTGTTCCAATTTTTCCTTAATATCATCAGTATTCATCATATAATATCCAAAGTCCCCTCTTTGAAAAATTTATCTTCTCTAGGTAGCCTAGAAAGTAAGATATTACATTCCTTGGTATCTAATTTACCACCCTTTTGTACTTGACCACTTGAAGCGTAAACATCAAGCACTAACCCCTCATATTTCAAGGGATTGAAAACTAATTCAGCTTCAATTTTTCCGAAATCATCAAGGCTTATGTAAATAAAGTAATCTTCTTCCCTACGGTTAAACTTCGAGACAATCTTAATCAAGTTTTTTTCTTCTCTAGGCCCCATATCCTGAGTATTTAATCTCATATATAACAAAGGTCTAGTCGTTTTTCCTTGCGCCTTTTTCATTGATTGCCCCTTTCCTTTCTATCAGTTTTTGCATTTCATCATAGCTAAATCTCTTCATAACGTAGGTATTATTATCCTCTTGAACAGCTCCTATCAATCCACCGTCTTTATCAAGACCAGTTACACGGATAGTTGAACCATCTACCATATCAAAGACACCTCCAATAGTTCCATCTGAGTTCTGATAGAGACCTACCTTTTTGAGTCCAGCTACATATTCGTTATACTTCTTATCGCTTAAATTAGTGTTATTATCGCTGTCTTTTGCGTAGGCAATCCCTGTCAGACCAACTGTAAGTAATAACGCCCCTGTAGATACTTTAAGCAACGTACCCTTTAACTTTGAGCCAGTTATTGAAGTCATTTTTCGCTTGCTCCTTATTCTTGTAATCTTCCAGCCATTTATAGAGGTCGATAATGTTTTCCAACGCTGTCAATTCGCTTCCAATATCATCTTCAATACCATTTAGAATTTTTTCAATCCACAATGAAGTATTGTAGGCTTCTTCTGCTGATGTAATTTTCTTTGTTTTGAGATAGGTGTAATCATAGTCCTTATTCAAAGCGTTTTTCCACCACGAAATTTGAGTGAAATCGTAAGTTTGAACATAGTTTTGGTAACGTTCATAGCTACCATGACGCTTACGGTAATATTCAAATTCTTCTCTCAACTCAAATTCTTCCTGAGTGAGACGTGGAAACTGAACAGATTGAACCGTTTCGATAATGTATTCCAACCCTTTAAGGTCGTCTTTCTTTAAATAACCTTTCCCAACTTCAAGGTTAGTCATCTGATCTAAGTCGTTTGTACCATAGATAGCAGGACGGAAATATTCTCCAATTTCATCTCCGTTTTCATCAGTAATGTTAAACATGAGGACAAGACCTTTTTCCAAGAGGTCACGTACTTTCCCAGACCAAAGACCAAACTCGCCTGACTCTTTACCCCAGCCAAACTCTTCAATCCATTTTCTAAATAGGTTTTGATAGAAACCTCCTGTTTCATTTTCCTTATCCAGATTTACTGCGTAATCAAAAGCACATAGAGACGCTTCTGCAAAGGTTAGATTAGAGAATGCTGTGTTATTCTCAAATTGCTCATATCGTTCAATAAAGTCGTTATAACGCTCTACAACTTCACCTAATTTCTTGTCATTAAGACTGGCTTGAATTGCTAGAGCCTCTTGATAATTGATTGCCTCAGTTTTTTTCTTTGCCATGTTTTTTCCTTTCTTTCCAACCATAAAAGTCATTTGGACTAATATGTAACGCTTCGCATATTGCAAATAGGGACTCTGTTTTAATAGAACTCCCAACTTTCATGATATTGTAAATAGAGGGTCTAGGTATTCCAGTTTCTCGTGAGAGTTGTGTCACCGACATTCTCTGGTCATACAATATCTCTTTTAATTTATTTTTCATCAACTTTCCCTTTCATAAGAGATATTAAAATTGTATCACTTTTTTTACAGAATGTCAGTATTTTTTACACAAAAAAAGAGGGGTAAACCCTCTTTTTTCTAGCTATTATCTGCAAGGAATAGAATTGAAGCTAGGATAATCGATAGAACACCACCGAATATCATAAACCCACCTTTTTTCTTATCATGCTTAAAAAACATGAAGTACAATCCTAGTGCAAGAGCTGAAATTCCTCCGTAAAGTAAAATTGATTTTACAAACTTAATATAATCATTCCCACTGTTTTTTCCAAATTCTTCAATATGTGTTTTCTCTTTACCGTCTTTGTAAAGGTTATTGAGATCTAAATTAACTTTTGGGTCTGCCAAATATCGTACTGCGCCTAACATTAAAGTCTCCTTTGCTTTTTAATTTATTATACACTGTTTTTTAAAAGTGCTCAACCCTCTTCTGGAAGTTTTGGTATTGATTGTCGTTCCAATTTTTCAAATTTATTGCCCTCAAACTTCTTCTGTGGTTGAGATTTCGGTGCATTTGTTGGTTTTTTATCTTTTGTCTTAGACTCACTATTTCTTAACTTATCAACTGCTTGCGATGTTTTAGCTCTTACAGTATTAGTAACAGCTCTTGTTGGGTTGGTAATATATTTTGGCCCAGCTCCAACAACATCGTTTTTAAGGTCGGTTAAACCTGTGAAGTTTGAAATAGCCTTAGTTGTTCCAACAGTAGATTTTACTGCTAATTTAGCAGCTGCAACATAAGGGTTGACTGTTTTAAGTTGTTGCATACCATTAACAGCTTTGTCTTTAAGCGCACCAGCTTTTTCAGCAACTTTACCTCTGAAACCAGATGGCGTTGGCGTTGGAACTGGAGTTGGTATAGGCATTGACCCACCTGTTCCACCTGCTCCACCTGTTCCACCTGCTCCACCTGAGCCATTTGAAGCCATTCCTTTGATACGCTCTTTTGCAGGTTCCTGAGTGCCAACTGATTTTTCAGTTGTGTTTTCAGAACTTTCTCCATTTTCTTTATCTGCTTCATCAGATGAACCATTTTTCTCAGAACCATCTTTTTCGTCTTCGGTTTCTGGCACTGTTTTATTTCCATCTGAGTCAATCGATGTAATAGGAGTAAAGTTGGTTGAACCTCGACCACCTGCTTCACCTCCAAAGAGACCTCCAACTAAGCCTATATCTCTACCATAGAGAAGACTGTCAGGCCCCCATTTACCGAAAAGGAAGCTCTTAATAGCGATACGGAATGCGTCAAAAATATCAATAACAGATGATACTAGGCTGAATGTAACATTACCATTGCCTCCACCAAACTGTTTAGAGAATACCCATGCGATACCTAGTGCTACAATACCTACACCTAGTGCCCCATAATTACCACCAAAGCTATCGCTAGTAGAGGCTTTTTGAGAAGCTGTATTCATAATACTTGAAGCAAGATCGAATGAACGAGGAATATAATACGTGATTAACGCCCAGAAATATGTCAACACATTATAGTAGATTGCATTAGACCAAGAACCTAGTCCGACACTTCCAAGTGCTTTATAACGCCCACCAATGTAATCAACCACTGTCATTGTTGAAAGTCGTCTGATATAAGCGACAAGCAACATAGTGACTGCAAACGTTTGAAAAGCTCCGTTGATTTGAAGAACAGCTTGTGTTTCTTGTTTCTGTGGACTTATCAAGCGTCTGTATTTGTAGTCGGTTGCAGAACGTGACTTACCTTTAGCACTCTCAGAGTTATTTGTATTAGTAGCGTAGAAGTCTAGTCCTGTCTCAGTCAAGTTACTTTGAAGTAAGAAGACCATAGACTGGTTTGACAACTGCATACTTGAATTAGAAACCGAGTTAGTACCTTGGTACTTGTTCAACAATGCAATATTATAAGCGTTAGCATATTTCCAATAATGAGGATATTTGTGGTCACTCTCCTTGTTCGCTTGAATGTTTTGGTAACTTACAGCGTCTTCGCTTGTGATTGCGTCTGGTGTATCATCGTCACTGTCGTAAGTAAAGCTGTCGCTAACTTCACTTTTTAGATTTTGGAGTAAGAAATTACCATTAGTTCCAAAAGTGTAAGTGCGAGGGTCTTCTGTAACCTTATTATTGTTTGGGTTCGCCCCATACAGATATGTCCAAGGTACATCTAATGAGACCACCTTACTATTCCAATAAGATGAATTATAAGGAATAGAGTATTTCTTATACGCCAATCCACTGTCTAGGTTTTTCTTAGTAGGTGCTAAGTCTGAGAAGTAAGCATATTGAGTTTCGTCCTCATCGCTAGACCCTGAGTCCGAGTCTTTTCCACCCCCACTATAATTCTTAGTGAACATATAAGCGTGTCCGTTAAATTCATAACCGTTTGGCAACAAATTAGCTGATTGTCGAGTATTTTCAACGTTACCTACAAACAACATCGGTGAACCTTTTACATAAAGTGTTCCGTTGTCATTCCAAGAAATTGTTACATCTTTAGGAAGTTGGTTAGCTGGAATAAGTGCTTTGTTTTTAGATTTGCTAGCTAGTTTAATAGCTTCCAAATAATCATTCACATTAAAGGTTGCTGTACTAGCGTCAGAATAAGTATCTAAGTCAGCTTTCAGGTCAGCTCCTAAAACGCTTCTGATATACTCATTAACTTGCGTTATCTGGTCGTTAGTCAGTTGGAAATCATCAATATTGATTTTGTTAGTACCAATGATTTGAGACAAAGTTCCATTATCTGTATAAACTTTTGAAAGGTCACCGTTGGTAGCTAAGAAGAGTTCGAGTACATCAATCTTTGTACTAGATACAACAGCACTATCTCCACCTGCAACTTGACCGTTTTCTCCTACACCTGTAAGAATGTAAGCTCCTAACATCAATGGGATCCAAGCTGTCATTCTAAAGAACGCTGTAGAGAAGACCCTTAGTTTTCCTTTCTTCCTGAAAGCAAAACGCAAGACCAAAACTACAATAGCTGTTATTAAGGTTATCTCAATTATCCTTTTCATGAGACCTATTAGGTCGTCCGCTACCTCTTTAGCTGTGTCGTTAGATAAAAACTGCTCTCTGATTGACCCAACAACTTCGGCTAACCAGTTCGGAGCTTCTACGCTTTGACCTCCGACAAGTCCGAACCAAGCTAGTGGGTTTCCGACCAATTCCCCAATATAGATAATCAAGGATAGTATCATTCTTAATAACTCATTGACGAGATCGAAAAATTCAGCCGCCAAAGCAATTATCGGTGATACCAATAAGATAACTGAATTAGCCCCAATCGTAGCCCAACCAGAACCAAAATTCCATAATTGACCTACCGTATTCAAGTAGGTATTATTTGTGGTTGTGTTAGTGCTGGTAGCTGTAGCGTCCACTTGGAGGAAGCCCCAACCACCCAAAATTCTTAACATATTAGCAAGCGTGTTCCCTGCTGTCGTGTTACTAGAACTCATGGTAAGTTGGTTAGGAATGTACGCCCCTAGTTTTCCGTCAGAATAATAGTTGATACTCTTATTCTCTTTTTCGTAAACCTCACTATCTGTTTGAATGTTCTTAGTTGGTGCTGGGTACTTACGAATATTGTTATACTCTAGTTTTCCATCTTTGATAGCTGTTCCGTCTGAACCACCATAAGTGTACATGATTTCAGCTAACAGAACATTCGTTGTAGGTTCATCACCAAGGTTAGCGTAAGTTGATTTGTTGACATTATCTGTTTTTGCTGGTGTTCCTTTTTTCTCTTTAGAAACATCAGCAAGAATTTTTTCTTGAGGTTTATCTTTCTTCACTACTTTTACTGGAATGAAGTAGATAACCCTGTTTCCTGTTCTTGATATTGTTTTTGTACCATAAGAGTCAGCTACACCAGATTCTTTCATCTCGTTAGCTTCCCAAGCATAGTAAGCCTGTTGGTCTTTACCTGCTTTCTTATAATAAAAACCATCTGAACCCTTAAACATAGAGGTAGTGTCATCACTAGCGTAAATTTCTTGAATACTATCTAACGTATCAAAACCAACATCTGAAACAGCTCTATTTTCTCCTCCAGAGTAGTTACTAAACTGATACACCTTACCAGATTTACTGTTCTTACTACTTACGCCATAGTAAATTTCACCAACCTTTGGTGATTTCTGAACTACATCTGTTAAGACAGTACCTTTACTAGCAATATATCCTGTCTTGGTAGCGTCTGCTACATCATTTGCGCTGATAGTAACCTTGTTTTTCTTAACACTTTTACTATCAGCATAGGCAATATTAGGCTGTCCTTGAACCGTAGCAATCATGTCTAAACTTCCGTTTAGCAATCCTACACTGAGCAAGGCGACTGCTGATGTTTTAGCAAGTTTAACTTGCCACTTTCCGAAGTGCAATTCTGATCGCCTCCTTTGCATAATCTTCTTCCAGTGCTTCTACACTTTTAGTTAGCTCTGGCGCTTCTTCACTATCTATGTCGTCACCAGTTTCTCGGTCAACAGCTTGAACATAAAATTCAACCTTATCACCTGCAACGTAACCCTCTTCTTCTTCTTCTAATTCAGACCCTAGACGGTTGATATTATTTCTAAAGACTTCGTGAACCTGACGAGCACCTTTCTTTTCACTATTAGTCATATCAGCAAATATAGTCGCCAAAGCAACGGTTACAGGATAAGCCTCTACTACCCCTGTTTCTTCTTCTTTTGTTTCTAGTTCTTCTGTATTTCCTCCTTTAGTAATCTTGACGGTTGTTCCTTTCTCCAAGCCAGCAATCCGTGAACCCTTATATCGTTGTGCTTTACCAAACCCTACTTCAATCTGGTATTTATTACTCAAAAATTCGCTGTAAGCGTCTAGTTTACGTTGGACAATTCCTATAGCGTCTAACTGAGTCAACGACTCGTAACAAATTGTGCTGTCAAAACGCCCAATCAATTCTGGTGTAAAACCATAATTTTCTTTGATTACCGTTTCAATCTCTTGGGTCAATGCGTTGATCTGATAGCGCATTTTATTCTTGGGAGTATCTTTGGTAATACGCTTTTTAGCACTATTACTGTCTTTATTTGAATAAACTTCGTAACCAGCGTTAGTTGTAGCAAATACAATGTTTTGTTTTACTGACTTGAACTGTTCAGAGCCATAGTCATCAATCCATTGAATTTCACCATCTCCCAAAATTGTCATCATAGCGTCTGCCATAGGCGACTTAACTTCTGGACGTTTCTTGGAAATAAACCCTTTTTCAATTTCGTCCAAAATGATAGGTCTATCGGCATTAACAGTCAATTCTTTAGCAATAAATTTCATCATATTGTTTACGCCATCTGTTTGACTAGCGTAAACGTTGACTCTGACGACAATAGGTTTTAACGCTTCTCCATAGACAGATTTAGCAATCAGTTTGCCAGCTTCCGTCTTTCCGACCCCTGTAGGGCCAACTAGCAAGGCAGAAAATAGGGTTTTACCTCTATCACCGTCCATTGCTCCAGCACGCCCACGTAGTCCCACTTCGTACATTTCTTTCGCCATAAACTGACCAAAGAGACCGTTTCTTAGTGTAGTCATGATTTCGTTGACATTCAAACGCTTATCTGGTGTAAAACCTTTATCCCTCTTGAATAGGTACTGAACCATTTTTAAGTCTGGTTCTACTCCTTTGTTAAAAGAGTGAGACTCTAACATAGAAATAAAGTCTTTAGATTTTCGAGGTTCTGCGTGCTGTGGATCATACTCAGAAAGTACATTTATGATATAGTTGACTAATTTTTTATCAAGTCCACCTTTCAACCCTCGTACATCTCGCAGATAGTTCCAATGCCCTATATCAATCTTAAATAAGGTTTCTTTGTCGAATGGTTGTAATGTTGTTTTCCTTGCAAAACGCTCTGTAAAAGGTGCGTTCCTAAAAATATAGCGGTCATACTCCTCACTTGTGGTAGCTCCTACAATAATCAAACCGTCAATATTAGGATAGATTGCTGGTTTAATGACATCAACCCCAACACTTTCACCGTCTGAAAGCTGTACCATTTTAGAAATTCCATGAATTTCATCGATGAATAGAACAAATCGTAAATTAGGTTTGTTTAGCTCTTTTTGAGCCTTTCTTTCCAGTTTTTTGACTGCTGGAATGATGTCTCCGAGAATACCAATGAAGTCATTATTACCATTTTTATAAGCTGATACCAGCGAAACCTCGATACCGACAAGCTCAAACCCCATCTTACAAGTCAACTCGCCCTCATTTACTAATCTTAGAAAGTGGCGTACTAGCGTGGTTTTACCCATACCTGCTTCACCAATGACAATATTAGTAGGGAGGTTTAGGTCTGAAACAGTGTCCAATAGAGCCTCTAGGTTTTCTTCTCGACCCTCAAAAACACCATTATAGCGAGGTAGAAATTGCATAACTTTCCCACCCCACCTTTCATCAAGACCGTTAAATTCAACCATAAATTCATCGTTTTTTCTTAGAGCTTCAATATTTTGGTCTTGGTCTTCTTTGTCAAGAAGTTTTTTAAACTCATTTAAACGCTTGACGTGTTGCTTTACGGTCATATCAGACACGTATTCAATAGGTTTAACGACCTGAATATTAGCTTTTAATTTTTTCTTTACTTTGGGCTTAACCCCAATCGCCATAAAATTACCTCCTAATCAATTTTGTACATTTTAGTCGTGTAATTATCAAAATCACTGGCTTTGTACTTCATCTTTCTAACTTCATTTAGTGTAGCGTTAGCGTCCGTTAAGTCATCAGTAATGCTCTGAATACTAGAGTTGATACTTTCCAACTGAGCTTGTGCTTCTTTGTCTTCTGGCTCTTTATCAAGAATTTTTTGAACTTGCAACAAGTCTTTATTCTTATCCTCTAATTCAGACTCCAATTTATCAACGGTTGACTGGGCTTCATTTACTGCGACTTTCCTATAAGCTAACTCATAGAATGTCTTAAAATCAAACGAAACCACATCGCCTTTTTCGATTAAGAGACTATCTACATCAAGTGTAGTGATCTGATAATCTTTTCCTTTGATTTTGCTTTCTAACGTTGCGTTAAAACCGATTGTATCTGTTTCTTTTCGTTCAATAAAGTTACTACTCTTTTCAGGACTAATATCACTTGTAATATCTGAAATAACTTTTGCCTGAGTTCCTTTATCAACACGGATAGAGGAACTATCGTTATTCTTGTTTTGGCTTGCTGTCGAGGCTGTGTTATAGATACCAATGTTGTATGTCATTTCCTTATCTGGATAAGGAATAATCAGGAACATATCTCCATCTGTACTCATACGACCAAAGAAACAAGGAATACTCTCGCCAGAAATATCAGAAGTGGTTACAACCCAATAATTTTCTGCTCCATAAGGCAACTTCTGTCCGTTCTCGTTTACTTCCAGCGTTAAGATAAGAACATCTCTTTTCTTATCAGTCATTTCTCCTTTGATTTTGACATCTACTCCTGAAACTTGGAATGTCTTAACTTCATTGATAGGAGTTTGTGACTCTTGAACTGCCTGTCTATCTGTCATAGCGTGATAAACGACATACCCTGTAGAACCCAACAGCATAGCCGAGAAAAGAGCGCCAGTTGTGATATTTCTAATATGTTTTTGAATGTATTTTAAATCTCCAAATACCATTAAATAAACGGTCTCCCTCCTAGCAGTGCTGTATCTCTAGTTCTATCTGAGAAGAATATAAAGCGACCTGTCGCCTTTCTGCTCTCTATGATAGCCCTAGTCAATGTGTTCACATCACTTTGCACCAGTTCTACAAAGTTACTAATATCATCTACAATACCTTGAAAAACAAAATCTATTTCAGTTGGAAAATCTGTATATAGACTGTCTTTCAAGTCATAATATGTAGCTTTTTGCAAATTGCTTTTACTTCTTCGTACTAGAGTGTCTGTCACATCAAAAGAGTAAAGTAATTTGACCCCGTTAGAACGAAACTCTTCAAGTTTCTTCCCAATATATTCTTCATAAAGTCGAGGGTCGATATTCTCCATTCCATGAATAACTAACAAATCTCCAGCCTCTAGCTGATACTGGCAATAATCAAGTAAATTGATAAACTCAGCATTAACCAGAGCATCAGCATTATTTCCTAGCTTTTCAAAGTTGAAATAATGTTGCATTTTACTCTTATCTAACCCAAAGTTAGTGTTGTTACCCAACATCATTCTACGAGAACCCAAAATACCAGACAAACCAAGTCCTACTGACTCTAACCCATCGGCTGTATCTTTATTACCTGACTTTCTCGCGTTTGCTTCCTGCATTCCAACCATAGTGATATAGCTATCCATTGTAGGGTAGTAATCGTTGCCACGGTTCAAATACTTTCTTGTTTCCCAAAACTTATCTGTACCAATCATGTTGATGTCAGCGTTTTTCATAGTTGTATCGAACGCTGTTTTAAGACGCTCTTTCACTGCTGGCGTGACATTAAAACTAGCTGTCAGACTAGATAGGGCTACCAGCTTAGATTTTGCACTTTCATAGGCTAGTGTATGGTTTATCTTTTCAAAACCATCTTCGGTTTCAAAGGGTTGAAAAGGATTGATAGAGATACGAGTAACATCTATTTCCTCGCTACTCTCTTTGATTATTCCAATTAGATCTTGGCTTTCATCACCAAACTTAGTCTCTAAATTGAAGTAATCAAAGTCATTCAATACTAAGTGAATAACTCTTTTCCCTTTATAAAGAAACTGGTTAGCCACTGCTTGAGCCATACAACTAGCTAGTGACTGTGGTTTCCCTTTCTTTTTTCCCTCTTTAAAGCAATAACTTTTGGCTGACATCGTTTTATCTTGCGCTATGATAGCTTGCGTTCGTAATCTGTTGTAAGCGTCAATGACTACTTTTGGTGACCTTGGAGTTCCATCTTCTCTATACTTACCAATATTCACCACATCAATGCCAAATTCTGTTCCAAATTCATCTTGCAAGGTTGATTTAGGGTAAAAACTAAGTAGCCCATAATTTTCAATGGTCGAGAAGTTTCCTAAGTCCTCGTTATAAGTTGGCCCTAAAAGATTATTTGTTATCCGTCCACTAATACCAATGCTGTCGTCAAACTCAAACCACTGTATAGGACTATTTTTCTTACCATTCATGTCCGAACGCTTTTCAATATATCCATCATTACCATTCCATCTGTCTTGGATAATACGTTTTTGTTTATACAGTAATTCTCTTGTCGGTGCTGAGATATGCGCTATCCATTTATAAGTGATTGCTGGTTTGTTATCATCATTCCTGTCTCCCATGTAATCACCAACATCTTCGGACGTTGCAAATTTAATAGCACCTTGCAAACCCTCAGAGTCCAAATCTTCTGAAACGTTTCGCCTTACCGAAGTCAAACGTGGTATTTGTTTCTGATAGCTTTTCGGACTCACCAAGTCATCGACTGCAATAAATTTGAAGTTGCAATCTATCAAGGTTGGTGGGTTTTTAAGATTATATATATCATCTGCTAACATATGTCTTCCACGACCATAAGGCGTGAAAACTTCCATTTTTAGATGATATACTCCATTCTCATAATACTCATAAATAGTATTTCTCTTGTTGCTTTTCAAAGGTTATCTAACCCCCTTTTCAGTCTATCTCCAGTTAGTTGGATATACTCTGAAATTACCGAACTGTTGATAGCTTGTTCGTAGTAATCAGTTATTCTATATAAGTCTTCTTCTCTATCGACCACTTGAATTTCGATTGTCTTTTTAGCGACTTCTCCGTTTAAATTTTCAACGATATGACGGTTTTGGATCAACGCCATATTCCTAATAAGTGGAGGGACGCTTTTATCACTCATCTTACTACGATAATCTGCTTTAGCTTCCTCAAAATCCACGCTTTCGATAGACTCAAACTTCCATGTCTTAACCTTTCCTAGAACTGCTCTCGCCTGAGAATTTGCGTCTGCCGTAATAGCTAAGTGTCTATTCAATGTTGTCGGACTGATTGTTCCTGATACAAGAAACATCATTCCAACACGACCATCTTTGAAGTAAATTTTATCGTCCTGTATTTCTTTAATCTCACCTGCTTTGATAAACGTTTTAGGAAAGAGAAAGCTCACTAAGGACTTTACACTGTCAAAAAGTAAATTTGTATTTCTTGACGGTCTCATTAAAAGAAGTGAAGCAGTAATTATGGTTGAACTAACTAAGAGAGCTGACGTAGCCCCTGTAATTTTAGAAACAGAACTGGTCAACTTGTAAGCTAACACTCCACCAAAAGAACCGAATATAGGCCCTGCAACCACTCCAGCTACAAACGCATATAGCTTTACTGGTTTTTCACCAACGATATACTTCATCCAAGGGTAATAAACGTAGGAGTTTGCGATATTGAATTTTAAGCTACGCCCCTGCCAATTTGCACTGACCTCTTGTTCTTTCGCCATTCATTACCTCCTCTTATTCCTCAATTTCTGAGCGTAATTTCCAATGCCTGTGATTGAACTTACTGCGAATTTCCATATTGCACTACCTACGGAACGGATAGCATAAACAAATGAACCTCGTTCGATACTTCCTCTATCAACACTTTCCTTAATTTTCTCGTCATCGAAAGTGTCGCTTATGCTTTTTTTTACTCGCTTAATAGGGTGCCACATATCAATCCTCCAAATAATCACTCAATGCTTTACGCATATACACATCAGTAACTCTAACGTTAGCTTTCTTGAATACTTTCTTAATCCCATTCTTAACCATAGTGTTGTATTCTTTAGCTTTATCTGTGTCAGAGATATTCACTTCACCTAGACCTGCCATAATTTTGTAGTCTTTGATTTGGTCTGACATATCGCTTTTCCATTTACTCATATCATCACCTTTAGCGACATTTTCAACCATTTTGACCACATAATAGTAAGTTGTCGGTTCACCTGTAACTGACGGTGCTTGCTGGGTCATAATCTTAACTTCACCATCTGCCATTCCATAGATAGTATTCAATTCATCAGCAGACCATTGCTTGGTGTCAGAAGAGACTACAACATCTTTACCCTCCAAGCCTGAGTCATCGTATTCTTTAGTGACATCTGAGAAACTGTCTCCTGATTGAAGACGTGCAACTGCTGAGTTAGCTTTTTCTTCACTGGTCATTTGCATAACTTTGATTGTCACATCTGGGTGATAACTCTTCCACCACTCGTTAAGTTCGCTGTCCTCTACTTTGATATACTCTTTCAATCCATACTGTAGGGCAAGCTGTTGCTTAACAAGTTCTTTCAGGTCTTTTTCATTTGTACCTTTGTTACCAATGATAGATAGACCTGCATTAAGGTAGTTCGGATAGGCTTTTTTTACATCTTCATTGCTGATCTTATCTCCATAGATTTCACCAAAAGACTTGAACAGCAACGTTTTCAATACGAGATTAGAGCCATCAAGGTTGTTTTTGAGTTGATTATACAGTTCTGATGACTCAATAGAACCACCTTTATAGGTTGCTACCGTACCACCATTGACATTACCACTGAGATAGAAATTACTTGCTGAATATCCAGCAGTCATGCTTAATAGGCTCATACCACCAATAACAATAACTTTCCCATGAATGGTATCAAGGGCAAACAAGCGTTTGTACCATTTTGCTTTAGGATTGTTTTTAATTTGTTCTTGTATCAGCTCTTTTTCTTGTCGTTCTTGTTCTCTTGCTTCTTCTAGCTTAGAGCGACCAGCACTGATAATCTCTTTTATCTTTCGTTTATTTTTTTTCGCCATTTTTTTCCTTTCTCGGTCAAAGAAAGATGATGGTAGTTGCCTACAACTCTTTCTTTGATAAAACCTAGCTTTTTTAGATTACCCACGTATTTTCTAGTGGTCTGAATGTTAGCTATCATTAAGCTCTCATTGATTTCTCTAGTCGTGGTTTCCTCCCCTAAACTTTCCATGTAATGGAGGATTGATTTCTCTGAATTGTTCATTAAACCCCTCTCTCATTTTCTATACCTTAATTATACAAAAAAAATAAAAGGTGTTCAACCTTTTACTGCATTTATAAATATTCTGACACCTTTAAAAACCAATAATATCAACGATTTCAGCAATTTAAAGTACCATTTTAGAATAGGTTTTAGTATTGCGTAAGCGATATATAAATTTACTAACCCTTTTCTCATTTTAAACCTCCGTTTTGATTTTTTCTTTATTATGACTTAAATTATCTATGTTGTCAATAAATATTAAAATAAATATATAAATAAATAAAAAAACAAGTGTTTAAACACTTGTTTTTTTATTTTCCTGTTTTGCTGTCCCAAACAATATCAGAACGAAAATTTTCATCGTTGATAAGATTTTCGAGAAATTCTGACATTGCTGGATAACCATTATCATTAGCAATCTTACGCAATTTATCTCTTGTTGATGGTTTTAATGAAAAAGTGACTGTCACTTTTGTACGCCCTTTTGGTCGTCCGAGTTTGGTGTTGTTTTTTTTCTTTGGTTTAGTTGTCTTTTTATTTTTTAATGTTTGCGCTAGGCTTTGTTCTAGCTTAGCATCGTTGCTTTTTGTTGTTTCTTTCTCAAAATCAAATGACATTATCTTCCTCCTACGCTTCATCAATTACTTTTTCTACTTGTTCTAGTGTCTTTTTAAATGTATCAAAGAACTCTTTGTGTTTCTGCCAATCTCCCATTCGTTTCATCATATCAATGATAGTATTATCTTTAGAAATTTTCTTTAACAATACTTTGTACGGAATTACACCTTGGATCACATTGTCTTCCTTGCTGAGTCGTTCCAGCAATAACTCTGAGGGGTCATCATTTGCAATCATGCAAGGTAGAAAGTGATGTTTAGCAGTAATTCGAGTCTCTAGGGTGGTGTAATCAATTTCTTCTTCTCGGTAATTTGCCAATCTCACTTTAACGCTAGTGATACCCTCAATCGAGAAGTCCCCCGGAACTACTGGTGTTATCACTTCATGACTGACTGCGATTGCATTTCTGGTGGCAATTCCGAAGTCAGGGTGACAGTCAATGAAAACATAACTATACTGACCGAAGTTAATCTTCTGAGCATTTTTTCTCAACCAGAGATAAAACTTCATATTCTTTTGATTATCTGTTTCAAGTCGTCTTTCGTATTCATCTAAAATCATTGAACCAGCAATCAAGTCGATATTCGAAGCTACATTCAATACTTTAACTTCATTACCACCATCAACGTCATAAACTTCTGCAATCGTCCCCTCTCGCTCATAAACACCATAGAAGTGTGTTAAGTTACATTGATGGTCTTTATCAACCAAAAGAACTTTATGTCCTTTATCTGCTAGATCTTCTGCAATGGAAATCACATCAGTAGTTTTACTTGACCCACCTTTTAAGCTGGAAAAAGTCACAATTTTAGGGCTTCCCATATTTTTTTACCTCTCTTTATTTGCTTTCTTGTACCTTTATTATATATTATATATTTATTTTTGTAAATAGTTTTATCTGTGTTATTTTATTTATTTTTATATTTATATAAATACTTAGAGAAAACAAAAAAAGCTCCTGCGTTAGCAAGAGCCTCTGAGTAGTATATTTTTAGCCTGTATAAGATAAAACAAAAAAAGAAAGGTAAAAACATACTTGATGGTTATATCATAAACTAGGTGATGTCATTTTGTCAACACTTTTTATTCATTTCCTAGCTTATAAAGGTCAATCGTCTTTTCAACTAGGTCGTCAATAACGCTTAAATCTGTTCCCTGATAAACGCTTCTCACGTGTTCTTCAACTATCTTTTCTAAATCAAATTCACTACTGTTTATTTTTGATAATGATTTTGCTTTTAGAACTCCAGTCTGAATTATCATATCTGAAGTTAGAGGTTGTTGCTGATAATTAGTGTCACTCCACTCTGGAACATTTGTTTCCTTACTTTTACCAAACTGAGGGCCTATACGTTCAATATCTGGTTTGTCATATTGTGTATAACCGTTGTATTTGTCGTTTACTGATTTCTCAATTCTATCTTTATCAAAATAGAACTCCAGCGCAACAACTCTAGGTCTTCCTCTGCGTCCTTTTTGGTTTACTTTCTTAATTTCAAAATAATTATAAAGAGAGCCTAAGTCTTTTTGGATAGGTGCTAAGACCTTTTCAGCTATTTTAGACATTGTGGTGTAGCTTTTAGGAACAACCATTCTTCTCTTGAACTCTTCGAGACTCACTTTGTAATATCCAGTTGCTCTAAATTGTCGCAATTTCATGTAGAGTCTTTGGGTATATTCACTACTAAAATTAGTATATTCTTCGAGTTCAAACGATGTGAACCTTCCTTTTCCAACCAAATCATTCAATATCCACGCAAAATCTGTATTTAATGCTATTACACACTCAGCGGTTTCTTCGTTAATATCAAAATAACTAAATAAATTAAACGCTCTATCAAATACCTTTCCATCACGCTTAATTTTTACCCCACTAACACCTAAAGAAATTAAGTCTTCTCTCAACTTATAGATTAAACTTACCCCAACACTGGGATTGCTCGGTGTTAGATTAGCAAGGTTTATGATCTCGTTATATGTAAACTCTACCTTTTCACTTTGTTTCTCTCTCAATTTGTGAAGTATCGCCATAAATATACTTTGAGTGGCCTTACTGAACCCAACTAGCGCTACGTCATTTAAGTCGTTAGCATACTTAACAACTTCATTGCTCATATTATTCACCATTTTTTTACCTTTCGAGATGATTATAAACTATCTATCTTTTATTTTCAACCCCTACGGGATTTTTCTTTTACGTCTTAATTGTAAATGAAAACAAAAAGGGGTTTTTATTCCTGTAAGAAAAGAGCTACAAACCCTTGAAAATACTATGTTTTAGTCATCTCAAATGAGCAGAAACAAAAAGGGGTTTTTATTCCTGTAAGAAAAGAGCTACAAACCCTTGAAAATACTATGTTTTAGTCATCTCAAATGAGCAGAAACAAAAAGGGGTTTTTATTCC
>OFMH01000401.1_pt1 | contig 32387 bp, 43 predicted proteins | sample 1541761 | NCBI WGS metagenome assembly OFMH01 (sample SAMN04209249, study PRJEB22552) | human gut metagenome | biome: gut; material: feces | host: Homo sapiens | place: USA: Oklahoma
CTTGCGATGGAGACCGGTGCTCTTCCCGAATGAGCTAAGACGGCATGAAAAAAGCGCCCCTGCCCGGATGGGCAAAGACGCTTGCGGTATTTGGTTGTATCAGTAGTCCCGGAAAGGGCAGGCCTCACAGATTTTCTTCCAGTCAGGCTTCACCTTGAACCGGGCAGGAATACAGCTGTCAATGACAGCTTGATTTTCCATGCAATCAATGGGGTCTGTCCAGTCATCGACCAGTGGACACTTGACGCTTGCGGCGGTTCCGTTTTCATCCGGTCTGTATTCTACATTACCCAAGAAGGCCATTCTTTTTCATCTCCTCGATCAGAGCGTTCAGATTCTCCGTGTACTCGGCAGAGCTGTATGCGGTGCGAATCTCGTTTGTTCCTGTACGAACATATGCTGAGCCTTCTGTCCCATAGTATCGCTCAAACTGGCCATTCCAGACAGTAACAGAGATTTTTGCATCCCGGATGTACTGTTTGGCCTGTTTTTCGCTGATATTGTGAGAACGTTCCTGATTTACATGCGCATCGTCAAATGTGAGGCTGTCAACGTTGATGGCGGTGGGTTTCAGGTGAATCACAGCGGCTTTGGGCAGCTTTGCGGCGGTGCGAAGGTTCTCTATGATTATAACATCTTTCTGCTGTTTTTCATAGCCTTTCGCCGCCCACGTTGCCCTCCTGGCCTCACTCCTGCCAAACCCGGCCACGCTGGTGCGTGCACTGTCGGCCCTGCCGCCGGTGGCGCTGATAAAGTCAGCCAGCTCCTGACGGGACTGCCGGAGTTTTACGGCGGTGGCGGTGGTGTCCACCCCGGCCTCTGTTTCGGCCAGATACCGGCGCTTATACTTGCGCACGGTGCGCTCCCTGGCCCGCTGCATCTGGCTGATCTCGTACTGGGTGTATTTTTTCCCGCTGTACTCGATGTCCCGGGCGTCGAGGGCTTCCAGGCTTTCCTGGGTCCATGCAGGCGGTGCGCCCAGCTCCGGGAAGATGGCGAAAAAGGTGTGGCGGCAGTTCCAGCCGCACAGCCCTGCTCCGGTGCCGTAGCCGGTGGCGGCTTCAAAGTCCGGGTAATGTTTGCCCATGTAGTCCACAGCGCCGCCACGGTGGAACTGCCTGCCCTGCCACTCAGCGTGGGAAGGCCGAGCACCGCCGTGGGCCGTGGTCTCGAAGAACTCCACCCCCATCTCGTCGGCCCGGGCTACCTGCAGCTTTGCGGCGGTCTGATTCACGCCAGTAAGCACAGCCCGGCGGGCGGCTACTTCCAGCGTATCCCGGTGACCGGTGGGATAGGTAACATACTTCATGGTGTCAGCCAGGCTGTTCACCGCACTCTTGACGGCGCTCTTGTAGTCGAACGCACCGCTGCTCACCTTGAGATGCGCACGGTCGAGGGCGGCTTCAAATTGGCCGCTGACGGTGTTGGCTGTGGTGGCAGTCAGGTTCGCAAAGGTTCCGGCGGTCTGCTGGTAACCCGCATTGAGCAGAGCCTGCAGGGTCTCGTTCTCCGCAAAGGGGGTGGGACTTAGTCCGTAGTGGTAGTAGATCTCGTCCTCGGCTTCCATGGCCCGGGTAGCGGCTTGCTGCATGAGCCGCCGGATCTCGGCCTCGCTCTTGCCGGTGTAGCGGGCCAGCTTCTTCACCACGTCCTGTCGGACAGCTTCCACCTGCTGGTATCGCCAGAGCTGCCAGTTGGCTGTCGGCGTCAAGGTCTCCATTTTCCGGATGCGCCGGGCCACGTCCCGCAGGATATCGTCCTCTACCTGCTGCCAGAGCAGCACCAGCCGGTCGGGGGCGTGGTCGAGATAGTCCGGGGTCAGCATCAGCCGCCCCCGCCGAAGCTCAGCTCAGGCTGCCGGTTCTCGTCAGCGGCTTCCTGCGCCAGCTTGCGGGCATCCTCTTCACTGATCCCGTACCGGGCAGACAGATACTTGTACCGTGGCAGCAGTCCGCTGAGAGCATCTTCCCGCATTTGGGTCATCCGGGTCTCTGCATCGGTGATGTAACTATCATCCCAATCCACACTGAGTGCAGTGTCCGGGTCAACGTCCGCTTGCTGTAGGTTTTTAGCGGCCCATAAGATCGCCCGAACAATGGAGATCAGTGCGCCTTCGATGGGGATCTGGTTTTTGTTTGCGCTTTGCACCAGATCCTGCCGGCTGCCGTTGTACTCGGTGGCCGTGGTGACCTTGCCCAGCTCAAAGTTGTACCGGTGACAGCCCAGGCCGCACTTGAAGCTGAACAAGTCCAGCATATCCTGTACGGCTTTGTGGTTCTGCTCCACCCGCAGGTCAGGGTTGTACTCGTGATACTCGCTGGCCCGGTCCAGACTGCCCGCCTTTTCCGGCAGAGTGACAAATTGGCTTACTACATCATCGTCCGGCGGGATGGCGTGCTCTGCGCCGTCTTTGTCCACGACCTTCCGGCAGATATCCGCAGAGTAAAAGATCTTTTTGTGACCCAGCCGGATATCTTCCCGGTAGTTGTCAAAAGCCAGGTCGATGCCTTGCGCCTCTGCCAGCGCTTCGGCGAAAACGCTCATGCCGAGGCCATCGCCGCCAGGGATGTTTTTGACTGCTGCCGGGCTGAAAAGCGAAAACCAGGGCGGCGAGCCAGTTACCGTGATGCTCTCCACCATGCCCGGCGGGGCAGGCATCTTGCGGAAGTCAGGCACTCCAGAAACCGGGCCGGACGTCCGGAACCACTCGTTGCGGATGGTTCTCCGGGTCTCGTTGCCGGTGTGCGTCTGTAAGTATACTGCGGGCTTGCCGTCTATCCTGCACTCGGAGACAAACGCCGCTTCTGTGACGACGCCACGCTCTACTCGCAGCGGCAGGATGCAGGAAGCCGGGTCGTAGTCCAGCTGCAGCCGGGTCTCCGAGCCGGGGACCGCTTTCCCGTTCACGACGGTCAGGTTCTCGGCACTCAGCACAAATGCCCCGGTGCCGGACCAGTAGGCCTGCTCCACCAGAGCATTGGCGTTGCGCCAGAAGTGCAGCTCCCGAAGCAGACCACCCACCTGCTGCTCATCGTCGCCCAGCAGATACCGGGCGGTGTCAGCGTCCTTGATCTGGAAGGTAGTGCGGTCATTCAGCAATAGGTTTGCCCAGTCCTCGCAGACCCGCTTGGGCATCCGCAGGGATGCCAGCCGGCGTTTTTTTGCACCGCCTGCATACTCTGCTGTGCGGGTGTGTACGCCAGGCACTTCCCCCTGCCACCATTGCCGCCAGGTCTCGATCTGTCCATAGTAAGCAGGGTCCAGTTCCCAGCCTCTGGTCTTGTGCAGATAATCCAGGAATGCAGTGATATTCATGTGTTTGTCAGCCTCTTAAAATCTCGCTCAATGGTGTACTCAAACGCATCCAGCGTGTCGATGTCGGTGCTGCCATCATCCAGACGCTCATCTACTCCCGGATGTTTGCCGCTCCATAGAGCTGTGGCCAGGGCATCCCGGAGGGTGGCAGCCTCCGGAAGCAGCCAGAACCGCCCACCTCCCATCAGGATGCAGGTGAGGCGGATGCGGTCATTGATGCGGATCTTTGCGCTGTTCTCCACCCGGTCGGCCAGCCAGCTCAGTTTACAGCGCCGGAGCCGGGTCCGGATGTGGTTGATCAGCGTCTGTTCAGCGCTGTCGCAGAAGATGTACTGGATCTCGCCCCAGCGGGAAAAGACGGCAATACAGAAATCGATCAGCTTGTCGGCCAGGAAATCCGCATCCTGCGCCACAGGGTCGATGCGCTGGGATGCCAGCCCCACCACGCCCGAATACCCCGGCAGGATAGCGGTTGCCACAAAGGCGTGTTTGGAGCCGTTGCCGCCAAAGTCCACGCCGATGCGTACCCGCCACGGAGCCAGCGGCTTGTCCGCAGGCCAGAAAAAGCGCCCATCCCCGGCGGCAAGGCTGTCGGCCAGCAGGCGGTAGATGACTCCATTGGCGGCTGTCCACTTGCCCAGGATAAAACGATTGTAATAAACGGTTCCGGCATACTCCTGTTTCAGATTTGCCACGAAGTCTGACGGCAGAGTGGGATTGTCGTCAATGGTATAGGCCTGGCAGTAGATGTCTGCACCGCTGTCCAAAAAGCGCTTGAACCAATGCTGAGGATTATCTGGGTTACAGGTGCCATCAAAATGGCTGTGCGGGCAGGAAAGCCGGCTTTTCAGCATCTGAAACACGCCCTCATCCCAGGTGGTGATCTCATCCCCATAGGCATACTCAAACGCAGCACCCTGGATGCGGGCAATGTGTTTTTTGTTGTCGGCTCCCAGAACATAGACCTTGCGGCCAAACAGCTGCACGACATTGCCGGATGCAGAGGTGCGCACGATGCCCACCAGATCCGCCCCCCACAAGCTGCGCATAGGCTCCAGCACATTGCGCTCCAGTGTGCCCAAAGTGTTGCCCAGCATCACGCACAGCCCTTCGCCGCGGGATGCCAGCAGACGCTTCGGGATGGTCACAGCGCAGTCAAGATAGGTCTTGCCGGAGCGGGTCGCGCCGGTCTTGACATTCCAACGGTGATTGCAGTTGCGCAGATATTCCTGCTGAAATTCAGTCAATGGCACTGTCCACGCCTCCCAGAAGTTCCTTCGCTTTTGCCAGAGCATCTGCGGCGGGGGCTTTCTGTACGGTCTCCTCCCCCAGCATTTTCAGCAGGACGTTGGCTGCTTGCGCATCCCCTCGCTTGGCCCGCTCTGTAATGCCCACCACCACGGCCATCTGATTGTCGATGTCCTCCGGCTGGATCTGGTCCCGGAGCATAGCGTTTACCCGGCGGCGGTCTGTTTCTGGCAGGCTAAGGTAATAATCCGCCGCCTCTCGCATAGCACGCTTGCGGCGGCGTGCCCGGCCAGAGGCGATGCCGCCCAGCTGGGCGATCTCTCTCTGTTCCCTCTCTGTTCGCTGGTCGAAAGGTACCAGATTCTTTTCATTGGGCACATCACCACCTCTCCGCTCTGAATTTTTGCATAAGAAAACCCCAATACCTTTGCGGTATCGGGGTGAGTTGTTGGCGCACATCCGGCGGGCGTATGCTTTTCCCGTTGCGGATTCAGGAGCCTCCGTGGGCGGGGCGAGCTTGGTCAAGGCGGGTAAGGAGGGAATCCCGCCGCTCAACCCGCAAGCTCCTGGCCGGTCATGAGCCGATGCGCCAGGCTGTTGCCGGGGCGGGGCCCGGCGTTGTGGTGCCACGGGCAGGAGTCGGACCTGCGGCCTGCTGCTTACAAGGCAGCCGCTCTGCCAGTTGAGCTACCGTGGCATAGAAGCAGCCCGCAAAACGAAAGCCGGGCCCTGTACCTACGGCCAGCACAGGGTTGGGGGAGTGCGTTTTGGAGACTGCGTGAATCGGTTGGCCTTTATGGCTTTGCCGATGATACAATTAAAGCGCTTTTTTCAGCGACATGACAAGGCTATTATGGCGGCTTCAAGGCGTCATCAACAAGAGAAAATAAGTGTTGTATCATCCTGCTTTTCCGTCAAAATCACAAGATGTGGTATCTTCCCAAACCTCAGCGATCGAAATAAACGCCTCCCTCAGCGCCCTTGTTACTGTTCGGGCCTGTGTATATCCAATTTCTACTGCCGCCTGCTCACGGGTCTTACCTTCTACATAACACAGAATAATGCACTTGCTGCGGCGGATAGATGCCTGGTCAGCGTTCAGCAGGTATGCCACATCAATGGCTGCTTTCTGCATTTCCACATACTCACTCTTAAGGGCAGCCAGCTTTTCCTCCGCCTCAACAATAGCCAACACTCCGTTCCCAACCTTGTCGCTGGTTCCGGAATGTCCAAGAGTGGCGGAAACGCTGGGTGTCGTTGCTGTAGCAACGCATTGTAAATCCACAATGCGTTCTTCCTGCTGCTGGATCTTTTCCCGCATCCGGGGCAGCTGCTGAAACCAGCGCCGGACGGTTTCAGGGTCGGTCATTCGTTCTCCTTTCCGCATAATCCGCTTTCTCCATTTCTTCAATCCAAATCTCTGCTCTGGGGTTTTCCTTATCGTACTCCACCCGGCTGCCATCGTGGGCGGCAACGATGCGGCAGTGATCGTCCTCCAGCACCCCGGCTTTAACCAGGATGTCGCAGGTGGCCTCGATCAGGTTCACAAGATCCACCCGGCGGCGGGTGGGCATGTAGTACACGCAGCGCAGGTTGACCGGGGTGCTGATCCTGGCGGGCAGCGGCTCCGGCAGTGCCCAGAGCTGCCGCAGGCAGTGCGCCTGGTACTCCGCAAAAGCGGCGCTGGGGGCCACGAACCGCCGTCCACCTGCTTGCAGGATGCGGGCCGAGTTCTTTTTTGTCCGGGGCGGGCCGGACAGGGTCAAATGAAAAAACACTGTTTCACCTCACTCCGCCGCTGAAACGTTCTGCGGCGTTTTTGTCCTTGGGGGTATCCCGGGATGGGACGGAGTGCAAAAGCAGCCCAGAGGGGCGGTGCGGCCCCGCCGGGCTGCGATTTTGCTATTTGACCGCAAAGGGCAGCGGCCTGCGCTTGTCCTGCCAGCGATGACGGTCGGAAGAATCTTCGCAGTAAACGCTGACGTTGGCCGTCATCTTCCGCAGATGCTCCATCTCTGCCGTGTGCTGCTCTCTCCAGGCCAGGAAGTCCGGGCAAGTATCGTGGCAAGCAATGTGCCGCCGGGGGCAGTCCTTGCAGGGAGGGATCATCGGCCCGCCCTCAAGGTCTCTGCCATGCAACGCTCAAAGATTTGAAAACCCATCTCAATCTCCTTCCTTCTTCATCCTCCGCCGCCGGGCGGGGGCATCCTGTAAAAAATCGTTTCCACTGGGGGCCTCCCGGTCCACCCGCTTGGCACGGCCAGAGCCGATGGGGTGGGTGCGGCGGTACTCCTCCGGGCTGGTGCAGCCCTGGGCCTGGGCCTCGGTCAGCGCCTTGCGGACATACGCCCAGCTGCGGCCGCCCAGGTCCGCACACTTGCGGATGATCTCCAGCGTCAGCGCCTGGCCCAGCTTCTGCCCAAAGGCATCCAGCTCAGCCCTTGCTTTCTCGCCCAGCTTACCGATCTGGCGCTCATACTCCAATACCAGGGGGGAGGTCGTCGTCCGATCCTCACGCACGCCTGCGTGCGCACGTATAGAAGACGACAGTCTTCTATTAGTCTGGTATTCTTTGTATGATTGTTGTTGGGGGTTTGTTAGCTGGCCTGTTGGCTGCTTGTTAGGCGCAAAATGCTTATCGGCGTTTTTTATCGTTATAACGCTGTATTGATTGGTGGTTTTGATTGTTAGATAGCTTGTTGACACCAGCCGATTCAGCGAGGTGCGCACGTTCTGCACCGATAGCCCGGTCTCCTGGGCCAGGTGGGCCAGGCTGGTCACCTTTTGGCCGGGCTGCACCGTGATGCCCCGCCACTGGGTGGTGGTCCAGTTGGCCGTGAGCAGAATGTGGATGTACAGCCGGGTGGTGTTGGCATCCTCGTACCACTCCCAATCAATCAGCCCACGAGGGAGGGCCACAAACCCCTTGTCCCAGCAGATGGGCACACAGCCTCACCTCCTTTTCCCCTGGCGGCATCAAAACGGCAGATCGTCCGCCGCCGTCTCCTCGATGAGCCGGTCCAGCCCATCCTCCGGCGGCTGCTGGGGCCGCTGGCCCGGCGGCGGGTAGTCCGCCAGGCTCTCGCCGGGGTACAGCTCCGCACCGGCCTGGGCGGGGGCAGAGGCCGCTGCGGCATAGTCCTGGGTCTGCTGCTCAAAATCCCGGGGAGCCGCCTCCTTTTTGCTGCCTGCAAAGCTGACGCTGCTGGCGGCGATCTCCACCGCTGTGCGGTTTGCGCCGTTTTTGTCCTGATACTGGCGAGACTGGACGCTGCCCTGTACGGCGATCAGGCTGCCTTTTTTGAAATACTTCGAGACAAACTCAGCGGTCTGCCGCCAGGCCACCACGTCTAAAAAGTCGGCCTGCCGCTGCTCGCCCGGGCGGGCAGCGGCTGCGGTCACAGGCAAGGCGGAACCGGCACAGGTGTACGCCTGCCGGGGTGGTTTTCAGCTCCGGGTCGGCCACAAGCCGCCCCATAATGGCTGCAACATTCAGCACAAAATCACCCCTCGTCGCCGTCCATATCCACAGTGGCACCCATCAGAACCTCCGGGCACTCAGCGCGGGCAAAGTAGGCAGCGGCACGGTAGCGCAGCATCATCTCGGGAATCCGAGGCCAGTAGCTGCCGTTTTTGGTCCACCAGCCGCTGTCCTTGGCCATTTTGATGGAGACCGTCGGGCCTTCCACCCGCTCCCCTGTGAGGCGGTCGGTGGCCACCAGGCGGCAGCTGCGGGAATCGGTGCCCTCTGCACCGGTCAGCTCGTACCGGCTGCGGCCTGCATAAATGCCGCTGTTGTCGATCAGGGCCTTGCAGCTCTTGCCGCTCCAGGCAGGGTTGCCGCTGACAACATACAGGTTCTGCATCACAAACAGCGGGTCGGCCCCCATGCGGATGGCCATGCTGCACGCTACGGTGCAGGATGCGGGGTTCCCGGCGTAGTTTTTGGGCACCATGCCCTCCGGCTGCTGGGCATACGCCTTGCCCATGCTGCACGCCAGCTTCCAGCTTTCCATAGCTGCCCCCACACCACCTGCATGGATGGGCAGGCCCTCCGGCCGCAGGGCCTCAGCGGGTACGGAAGGGGTGGTTTTTGCGATCTCGGTCATAGTCTCAGCCATTTTTAAGCTCCTTTTCCTTGTAATTCACATGCAAAACATCACAATAGCGCTGGATGGCATCCAGCTCCGGGCCGGTGCAGCGCAGGATCAGACAGCGGTCCCGAGGCTCTTCCCGGGCGGTAAAGGCCATGTAGGTGCCGTCGTCAAACTCGTCCGGATCGAACCGGCCCCCAAAGGCGACGGCGGGCTTGGTCAGGCTGATCCGGTACGGGTTCTGAGCTGTGCCGGCGTAATCGTCCGGCATACCGCCCATCAGAGCCTCACGCAGCAGCATCCGGTACTCCATCATGTACGATGCGTCCACCCGTTTGCTGGGCTCCGGGGCGATGTGTTCCCCTGCTGCGGCAATCAGGATATCCAGGTCGCACAGCAGGTCGCCCACCTTGACCAGGATGGCGGAAACGGTCTCCCGCATCTCCATTGAGGGCAGACGGTGATCCACAGTAAATCGGGTGAACAGGCTCACCCCGTGGTTGACGGCGCTGGCAAGGTCGTTGCCGTTGCAGATCATGCGGTAGAGCATATTCTGACCGCCAATGAATTGATAGATCCCCTCCGCCCGGTTGGACAGATCCTTGATTTGTGCAGGTGTCATGCGGGGTCTCCTTCCTCCGGGTGTTCCTCGGCCCACTTCTGGTGCATCCAGCCGGGCCACTCCTCAAAGCCGGGGTCCTCCTCGGCATCCTCCATGGGGGTGTCCGGCTCGGTTGTTTCCTGCGGCCAGCTGCCGCCATTGGCGCAGGCGTAGCCCAGTGCATCGCTCAGCTCATACAGCACCTCCATGGCGTCCCGATACGCTCCGTTGGGCAGCTGGGCAATGCGCTCCAGCTCCGGCAGCAGGATGGCCCGGCAGGCGGCTGCGGCGTAGCGGGTAGGGTCCGCTGGGTCTCCCTGGCCCTGGTCGGTCTGGCGGCGCAGCTCGCACAGCTCGCTCTGTAGGGCCAGCATCTCGGTGCTGACCTGCTCGTTATCCTCCCGCAGGTCGGTCAGCTCCTTGCGCAGAGCGGCTTCCCGCACGGCGGCTTTGTCCCGCTCCTTCTGGGCCTTGTCCCGCTCGGCTTTGGCGCCCTCGGCCTTCCAGCGGGCGATCTCCTTTTCGGTGGCGCCGGTCACCTCCACCGGGCGGGCCTCCAGCTCCTGGATGCGGGCGGTCTTTTCCGCCATCTCTTGGACAAGGGTGGCGTTCAGCCCTTCCAGGCGCTGCTGGTCGGCAGCCCGGCGGTCGTTTTCGGCCTTGTAGTGGGTGGTCAGCTTGTCCAGTCTTTGCAGCTCCTTGGCATCCAGCTCGGCGCTGCGCTGCGCTGCCTGGGCACGCTCCTCGGCATTGTCAGCACGCTCCCGCTCGGCTTTGAGCTGGGCAAGCAGGGCCTGGTACTCCTTGTGGGTGGTGATCTCCCCCTCCTTGACCGCCTGCACCAGCTCCGCCGGGGCGCTGGGTTTTGCCACGGCGTACAGCAGGGTAGGCGGCAGCGCCTCCAGAATGGCCCGCTGGCGTGGGCTGCTGCCGTCCATCAGGGCGGAGACCTGCAGCAGGTTGTAGGCGGTTGACTTTGTGATGCCGATAGAGCAGCACCATGCCCGAAAAGAATCATCCCCGCGATTGCCATGCTTTGAGTTGTCCAACAATTGGACAACTCCGCACAGCGCATCATGGGCGGCGGCAATGGCATTGCCCATGTGCACAAGGCCACGCTCGGCCATCTGCTTACCGTGGCGGTATTCGTCCTCGGCAAAGTGCAGGTTCTCCACGGTCTGGTCGGTCAGGCCGGAATAATCAAACGCCGGGCACTTGTCCTTCCGGATAAAGGTTAGGGGCTTGTCCTGTGCGGTCTGGGTGCCAGGCACTTCCGGTTCGGCAATATCCTCAGAGAGAGTGGGAGTCAAATGCTTTTCGCCTTCGGTCTGGTAGCTGTTGCACTCCTGCACGGGGTGGCCGCAGCTGCGGCAGTTTCCGAAGCATTCTTCTTTGCACCCGCCACAGGTGCAGGTAGAGCAGATACAGGCAGCAGTCCCGCCCGTGGTCGCAGCAGCATCCCCGCTCGGGGCAATTCCAGTTTCGCACATCGTATCAAACTCCTTCTGGGTGATCTCTTTGAAGTCATGGCCCGCAGCGTATTCCGCCAGCCACTGGTCCGGGGATCGCATCTCAGGGCCTCGGTTTTCTCTGGCGTACCGCTCGGCCAGCAGAGCGGTGGGCTTCCACTGCGGGCACGTCCGCTCGAACCAGTACATCCAAAACCCGCCATCAGCGTATGTATAGGCGATGTTTCCCGCACTGGTCAGGTAGATCCGCCCGGCGGGGGCAGTCCTCCCGATGGGCGCACCAGGCGCAGTCCCGGGGCTTTGGGGCACGGATGGGGCAGCGGAAGGGGTTGGGCTTGGGGTCGGGCAGTGGGGTGCGCACATCTCAGCACCTCCCTTCCAGGCAGTCCACGCAATACAGCTTGCGGCTGCCCACGCCCTGCATCTCTGCCCCGCACATCTGGCAGGTGCGGGTATAAATGGCGTTTTTCATCGGTTGGCTGCCTCCTCCCAGTGCTCATCCGGCCGGGCGTGCTGCCGATGCACCGGCCGGCCGATGCGGTCCGCCTCCATCTCCAGCCAGCGGGCATAGCCCACACAGGGCAGCGCCAGCGCAAACACGGCCACAGCCGCAAGCGAGTACCCAATCATCCCGCCAAACGTGGCGGCCGTCTCAATGCCGCTGGCCACCAGCAGGCTGGCCACGCCTGCCACAATGGCGCCGGTGTAGCAAAGCTTTGCACGGCGGCGCAGGACTTTTTTAGTAGGTTTCATATGTCCTCCTCTTATTTGACCTCCGGGAAGAAATACTCCCCGATCTGCTCCTGAGAGATCCCCACCACCTTGCAGATGGCGGTGATCTCGCTGCTGCGCCACTCACCAGATCCGACACAGTTGCCCATCCGCTTGCTAAGGGTGCTGACCCCCATTCCGACCTTCTCTGCTAATTCCTGCTGGCTGTACCCTGCATCCTCAATCCTGCGGCGCAGGCTAATATACTTCTTCCTCATAGGTTGTCCCTCCTTGTTGTGCCCTCCCTTCTGCGGTATACTTAACCTTAAAGGAAGGTGAATATAAATGTCTCTTGCAATAACTTTGGCAAATCAGTATGGAATTGTGATGTCCGCCGACCGAAGACTAACGACAACGGTAACGGATGAAAAAACAAACGAAAAAGAATCTTTTGTTCTCACGGAATATGAGCAGAAGATTTTCCTTACAAATTCCGGGCATGGAATTACTTATACGGGGGCTTCTTCTTTTAAGAATGGGGAGAAAACATCCTGCATCATCAGAAACTTTCTCGTCGGATTAGCTCCAACACTTTCTATTGAAGAAGAACTTCTATCCGTAAAAGAAAGACTTAAATCCATTGCTGGAGAAAGAAACGTAATTCTGCTTGGGGCGGCAATCGACAGCAGAAACATTCGGCGTGTATTCGCAACATCTCTGATTTCATCTGAACTTACGGATCATATCTCAACTAACGGATTCTGTCTTTCATTCTCAGGTGAATCTGACACACTCAAAAAGCTTACGGATATGTTTCCTGTAAACTACAGCGCCTTTCCGTTGCAGGAATCAATTAACTATCTTCGCTTTCTAACCCGCTCGGTTGCAGGGCTCCAACATTATGCTCAGATAAATCAGACAGTCAGCGAAGATTGTGACATTCTAGTGCTTCGGGACTCCGGGGCACAGTGGATCACATCACCGGAAATTCTCAGATGAACACCTCGCTGTCATTGCTCGATCACCTTCGCCTAAATCCTCAACAACTCGCTTGTTTACCAAATAGATTGGAGACTGCCGCTCTTGTACCGCTAATACAAGGGCGGCAATTTCTTCGGCATCGCCGATGATTTCAATTTTCATTCTGTTCACCTCTTTTCGATCCATGCGCCGATGCGCTCATAGAGGGCGATCATGCGCTTGCAGCGGGCTTCCCGCCAGTATTTGTTGCGGCCGTTCATGGTTTCACCATCTCCCCCGCCGGGGTGAGCTTCAAAAACAGGTTAACGAAGTAGATCTGCCCCTTGCCGGTGACTTTGGGCGTTTTGTTGAGGGTGGTGTGCCCGTCCGAGTGCACCACGGTGCTTTCCTTGATCTCGAAAAGCTTCTGCTCCACTGCCCGCTGTGTGGGCATATTATAGTCGCTGCGCTTGGGGTCACGGATAAGGTAGCCATTTTCCCGCAGCCAGCCAAACAGCCGGTTCTGCCCCATCGGCACACCGTTCTGACACAGCAGCTTTGCAAGCTCGCCCACCAGGATGCTTTTATTGCTGGCGCTTACAGCGTCCGCAAAGATGCCTTTGGGGGCAAGCACAGCGTTGTCCTCCCGCAGCCGCTGGTTTGCATCCTGCTCTGCCTTGAGCTGCTGGCACAGCTGGATCATGGTGTCTGGGTTCAGGATGGCCGCCTGCAAGGTCTGCGGGGTCATGTATGCCCCATGCTTGCGGATGCTGGGCAGCACCTCGCTGGTGACCCAACGCCGGAACTTCTTCGCTGTCGGCAGCTTGCTCGACATCACCAGGCTGTATAAGCCGGATTCGTTGATGATGAGCATCTCCTGTTCGCCGGAGGGGGGTGACCGTTTTGGTCACCCCTTTGTCCTCGGCATCAACATGGTCACGGATGGCACGTTGCGGATTCTTATACCCCAGCGCTGTGGCAACATCCTTGCCAACCAGCCAGGGTGTGCCGTTGACCTCGACAGTGCGCACGGACCCGAACTCCGGGTTCTCAAAGATTTGTAAGTCGTTCATGTAGGTGTGTACCTCCTTGTGGGTGGATTTCTTCTGCGGTATACTAATAAATAAAAAGGAGAGGATATTAATGGCTGAAATTAAATTCAAATGTCCTTATTGCGGCACTGACTTTTACGAAACAACACAAAACACAAAAACCAGAAAAGTGTGCTATAATATGGACGAAGAAGATCAAAAAAAAGCAAACGCATATTGGATAGAGCAAGAAATAGAAGTAACTTATCATTTTTGCCCTTCTTGTCATGAATACTCTATTCAGATTGAAGGACCCCATAATACGTTTTCGTTTACTTATCCACCATATACGGGAATTGCTCTTCCAGATTACATCCCAGAGGCAATCAGAACGGATTATGTGGAAGCCTGTTCCATTCTGGACGCTAGCCCAAAGGCATCAGCCACATTATCCCGGCGTTGTTTACAGGGAATGATTCGGGACTACTGGGGAGTTAAATCGGGAAATCTTGCAGGGGAAATTGATTTAATCAAGGACAAAATCTCGGCCGACGAATATCGCGTTCTGAATGGGATTCGCCGCTTGGGCAATATCGGCGCTCACATGGAAAAGGATGTGAACCTAGTCGTCGATATTGACCCTGGCGAAGCTCAGAAGCTCATCAAGGTTCTGGAGCTGCTTTTCAAAGATTGGTACATTGCTCGGCATGACCGGGAAGAACTGTATCAAGAAATCTTCGCCGTGGATCAAGACAAGCAGGGGCAGCGTCATTCCGTCTGAGTATTAGCTTTCTCCGAATCAAGAAAAACAGAACGTCCACAACTGCCAATCTGCAAAGACAAACTGATGTGGTCTTTTGTCATGCGATGCTCACTGACTTTCACATCATCACGCTTTGTCAGTTCTTTCAAAAGCTGCTTGGTTGAAAAAGCGTCCAGATTTTGTTGATTTTCATTGAGTGATGATTCCGCCAGAAACTTGCCGTCCAAACTCCAATATTGATGAAGTTCATATACCGGATGAGCTTCCGTGCCATCGCCCGCCAGAGAAACGGTCTCAATGACCTGCATCACTCTGGCGGATTTTGTTTTCTGAAAATTAGGCTGTTTCATCTTCTTCACCTCCTTTGAAATTACGTAAACGTAAGTTTACGCAAAAAAAATAGCATCGGTCTCCTGTGGAGTAAGATGCAGTGCGGCCCGGAACAACTGAATCTCATTTCGGGTGAAGTCGGACTGACCACCCATTTTACGGGACAGAGTTGCCGGATTGATGCCCATAATCTGGGCGGCGTCTTGCGTTCTTATGCCATGCTCGATACATTTGGCACGGAATAAATCGCGGTTGAACATTTGCTCACCTCCTTTGCGCAAGAACAGTATAACTCTTGCGTATACGTAAGTCAATACGAAAATGCAAGTTTTCTTTGGGAAATTGCAAAAACGCATTGCAAAAACGCAATACAATGATATAATAAAGGCAGAAAGGAGCATCAGATCATGGGGAATTATTTAGCTGACCGCCGAAAAGCTCTTGGGTTAACGCAAAAGGAAATCGCAGAGCTGGTAGACGTATCAGAAGCAACAGTCTCCCGCTGGGAGAGCGGTGAAATTGCTAATATGCGGCGTGACCGCATTGCAGCTTACGCGAAGGCACTAAAAACCACCCCAAGCTTTATTATGACAGGGGATAGTGTTGATAAAGAACTTCCAGCTGGAGCTACGCCATTTAATGCCCAGAACGTTGCCCCTCTGTTGGGCACTGTCCGTGCAGGGATGCCAATGTATGCCGAGGAAAACATAGAGGATTACATTCCCATCCGGCAGACCGATGGTGCAAAGTATTTCTGGTTGAACATTCGCGGGGACAGCATGAATGCTGCCGGCATGGATGAAGGCGACCAGATCCTTGTACGTGAACAGCCGGAAGCGGAAAACGGCCAACTGGCTGTGGTGATGGTCAACGGCAACGAAGCGACTGTAAAATACTTTCGGCGGGAAGGTGATCTCGTGATCTTGACCCCGAAGAGCTTTAACCCGGTGCATCAGCCGCAGATTTATGATCTGAAGAGGGTGCCGGTGCAGATTGCTGGATTGGTTGTGGAGTGCCGGAAGGTGTTCCGATAAATGGTAAAGAGGAACTTGCTATGTCGAGAAAGAACAAGACGGCTGGATATTCAAAAAAATATGCGAGTGCTATGAAATCGTTTGACCGAAGCATGGATCGATTGGCACATTCTGTTTCACGTGTGACATTTAGTAGTAAATCCACAGCAAAAGTCCAAACACCTGACAGTACCTTTGAAGAGCGCCAGAGGGCAAACCTTACTGGCAAGCAACTGTTGATTGCTTGCGCAGTTGGATCGATCCTCCCGCTGATGGCTCTTTTAGGAGTGGATGAGATAGTGGATGAGATAGATGGCGTTTTTCTGGCAGTGCTGGTGTTCTTCTTTTTGATACCGTTTTTGGTGATGGTCCTTATTTTTAAGATCTTCAATCTCATCACACGGCCACATACAGCACAACCGCTCGCTGCACCTCAGGAAGAAACAGAAGAATCTGTGTATTCACCAAACCCTGAATGGATGGGGCAGACAGATCTCGTCAACTCCCGCCAGAACGCAAAGATTTTGGCTCCGCAGTTTTTGAAGCAGGCGCAGGAAAGTGCAAAAATCCTCCAAACGACAACGGAGCCAGCTACATTTTTTACCCGATACGATTTTTGTGTTGGGCGCTTGATAGAGCTGGAAAAATGCAAAAGATATGGAGTACCTGTAAGCACGACCTCTGATTTGACTAAATATCGGAGCATTGCGTTCCGAGATGAGGCCGTAAATGAGGTCATTCACCGGACCGCGGACAAATACCGGACAAAGATCGAAAGCCTGAAAACACAAAAAGCGAAGAAGAATTGGGCTGAGAAGTATCAGCAGGCATTCGAACCGTATCTCCCATATATCAGTGATAAACAGAAAACTGTCCTAGAAAAAGTTAGTGCAGGTCTTTTTGCACTTGCAGACAGTTCATGTTTAGAAGGCGAATAAATAAAAAAACCTCCCCCGGTGTTGGCGCACCGAGGGAGGCTTCCGAACCGCTTGCCCGAGGGCATTATAGTTCTGTACAGAATTGAAGGCTCTGTATAGACTATGATACCACCTCCGGGCAGGCTTGTCAAAGTGTACCCTTCTGGAGGTGTGTATTTTTATGGGCAGAAGAACCAATACCGCCGCTTGGCTTCCAAATCAAAAACGCTGGCAGATCAAGGTACAAAAGGACGGCGAGCGCCGCACCTTTACCAGCGCAAAGCCCGGCCGCACCGGCCAGCGGGAGGCCAACGCCAAAGCGGATGCCTGGCTGGATGACGGCATCCAAAGCCAGAACCAACGGGTAGATAAGGTCTACACTGAGTTTTTGGAGCACAAGCATCAGACGACCTCTTTTTCTAACTGGCGGCCCATGCAGGGGCGCTGGATCAACTATGTTGAGCCCCTGATTGGACGCAAGTATGTGTCCGCTCTCACAGAACGAGACCTGCAGCGGGTCATCGACCACGCCTTTTCGTCCCGGGGGCTGTCCCGCAAATCCTTGACCAACCTGCGCACAGATCTGTGCAGTTTCGCCAAGTACTGCCGGGTGGGTCGCCTGAGCACACTTTTCCCAGAGAGCCTGACCATTCCTTCTGCTGCCACCAGCTCCGAAAAAAAGGTGCTGCAGCCCAACGACCTGGCCGTGCTTTTCCGCAGTGAAGAGACAACCTGGCGCGACCGTATTGTTCCCGAAGCGCTGATCCACGCCTATCGCCTGGCCGTGCTCACCGGCCTGCGTCCTGGGGAGCTGATGGGGCTACAGTGGGGCGATGTAAAGCCCGACCGCCTCGAGCTGCGCCGTTCCATTAACCGATATAGCGAGACCACCTCCGGCAAAAACAAAAATGCTCGCCGGGCGATTGAGTTGTCCGGGCTGGCCCGCCAGGAGCTTGCAGCGCAGCGCCAGCAATGCGGTATCCCCTCCCCCTCTGACCCGGTGTTTGATATCCCCAGCGGCAAGTATCTTGAGGACCATCTTGCCCGCTACTGCCGGCATAATGGGATCACGGTGGTTACCCCCTACGAGCTGCGGCACACCTTTGTCAGCGTGGCAAAAACCCTTCCGGTCGGTCTGGTCAAGTCCCTTGTGGGTCATAGCCGCTCCATGGACACCTACGGAGTGTATGGGCACGAACTGCAAGGCGACTCCAGCGCCCGAACGGATGCTCTGGACAGCGTCTTTGACCGCCTGCTTGATGCAGGCCGCACTAAGTAAATACCGCCCCCACCGGGCCAAAATTGCAACCCACTTTGTAACCCACTTTTTTCTCTACCCCCGGAAAAACCCTTGCGAGAATATACCCCTCCCCCCACAAAAGCAAAGGAGCCTCTATTGCTTCGCTCCACAGTTTTCAACACAGAATCGTTATGTTATGGTTCGACCCCCTTCTCCCGCACCACGAAAATCGGCGCTGATTCGTTGAAAATCAGCGCCGATTTTATTCCTGTAACCCACTCGCCTTGCAAATGCAAACACCCCTGAAAGTCATATATCTTTCGGGAGTATTTGCATCCCAACTTTTTCCCAGACTATAAGCAGATATTGCTAGAGATAACACTTCTTCTGTCCGGATGCGTCAAGCATCCGGACTTTTTTCGTTATCGCCCGGCACGAATTCCAACAAATCGGCAGGCTGACAATCCAGGACAGAACAAAGCTTATTCAACACATCCAGAGGAATATGCTTAACAGAATTGTTGTTCATGGCTGATAGAGTGGGCTGGCGTATCCCGGTCATTGCAACCAAATCCTTTTGCTTGATGCCTTTTTCCGCAAGTACGGCCTTCAACTTAATGTGAATCATGTAAACATCCTCCGTTTCTTTACTATATCACACCCGTTGAGAACATACAACAAATTGCGTTGTATGTTCTCATCCTAGCGAGAAGATCACCCGGTGCAAGGGAGCAGACCCAAAAACAAAAAGGCCGCCAACCGCTCCAACGGTTAACAGCATACAGGTGAAAAAGATTCCAAAACACTTTTTCACCTGTGATTTTGCCAGCTTAGACCGGCAAAGTCAAGCGGACACCCTGGCAGGATCGCACCGCCCTACGCAGAAAATTTTTCGTTTCCGACCAAATATCTTGCGGCTCAAACACTTGACAAAGTCAAGTTATCGGCATATACTTGACTTTGTCAAGTATATGCCCCTTTCAAGCGATATTGGTTATAGGAGAAGATCATGGTACCAGGCTTTGCATATTTTGTTTCTGTTCTGCGAAAAGATTTTGTCACGGAGTGCAGCCGTAAATTGGCGCAAGACCACATAACACTTAGCCTTTTATATCCGATCTTATATATAGGGAAACACCCCTCGTGTTCTCCCAAAGAGCTGACCCAGGCACTGAATATGGACTGGGGTTTCACGCAGCGTTCCCTGGACAAACTGGCCTCCGAACATCTGATCAGCCGGCAACGGGACGAGAAAAACCGCCGCTGTTATCATCTGGAGCTGACCGATGACGGATGCCGTCTGTATCATAAAAGCTACGATCTGATCCGCGCATGGAACGAACAGAAGCTCTCTGTTCTGACCCCCGACGAACAAGCGCAGCTGACAACACTTCTGGAAAAAATAGTACAAGCAGAAGGAGAAACCAGTCATGTTTGAAACGATCTTAAGCCCGGTTGAACTGGGGACCTTGAAACTGAAAAACCGCATTATCTTTGCACCGACTTCTATGGGACTGCAGGGCGAGGAATACTATCAAAAGATCGAGCAGATCGCATCCGGCGGATGTGCCATGATCATCATTGGCGACGTTCCGGTACTGCCCACCCGGTTTGGACAGAGCCTTTACAGCAAAAAGGGATTTGCCCACTATCAGAAACTGACGGAGATCGCACACAAGCACGATTGCCGGATCTGTGCACAGCTCCACCAGACCGACACCAACATAAAGGGCATGATCAAATACATCCCCGGTGTTCTCAGCAAAAAGATCACACCGCAGCAGCTGCGTCCGCTGCTCAACGAGCAGGTGTCCCCTTACATCACCAACATGCCCGTTAAAAAGATAAAAAAGATCACCAACGCCTTTGGCGAGGCTGCTGTGCTGGCTCAAAAGGCCGGGTTTGACATGGTACAAGTACATGGTGACCGGATGTGCGGAAGTTTCAGTTCTACGGTCTTCAACCACCGCACAGATGAATATGGCGGATGCATTGAAAATCGACTGCGCTTTGCAACAGAAGCCGTTTCTGCGATCCGCAGCAAGCTGCCGGACTACCCCATCGACTACAAATTGGCGGTCCGCCAGGAAGCCCCCCACTATGGCAATGCTGGCGTGCTGACGGATGAACTGGCGGTATGTGTTCCGCTTTTAGAAAAAGCCGGTGTGACCAGCTTCCATGTGGCATTGGCAAACCACTCAGACCTGCAGGATACGATCCCCAGTGCAAAGCACCCCTATTTTGCGGAGGAAGGTTGTTTTTTGAAATTCTGCGACCTGGTGCGTCAATATACATCGCTGCCGGTCTGCGGCGTAGGCGGCCTTGCGCATCCGGAGTTTGTGGAACAGCAACTGAAGGATGGCCGCATCCAGTGTGCAGCCATGAGCCGTCAGCTGGTGGCTGATCCGCAATGGGTCAACAAGATCGCCGCCGGCAACGCCGAAAAGATCCATATCTGCGTCCGCTGCAATAAGCGCTGCCTGGGCGGGATGATGGAGCACAAAGGCGTACACTGTATTTACGAAGGGAAAGACTAACCTCTCCCCTCTCCAAAGCAAACCTTAAAGCCTTCTGAACCAATGGGCGGAACTCCCCCCACCCGGTTTGGAAGGCTTTTTATTCTTTGCGGCGGTCCCCGCCTGCGTGCTCTCCTTTTTCCTCTTTATAAAATACCTTGCCGGGCGCATGGCTCTGCTTTGCTGTGAAATGTGGTCAAATTTTTTTCGGAAATCCTCTTGACAAAATCCTTTGGAGCCAGTATACTGAACACAGTTCATTTTGAGGGAGGCAGTAAGCGTGAATACCATCGTGACGTCCAAAGAAGCGATCCTGCGCACCAGCCGTCAGCTGATCCAACAGCAGGGCTGGAATGCAGTGAATATCCGCGCCGTGGCAAAAGCCTGTGACATCTCGGTGGGCTCCATCTACAACTACTTTGGCTCCAAATCGGAGCTGGTGGCCGCTACGGTGGAGAGCGTTTGGTGTGATATCTTTCATTTCCCGGAAAACGGCGGCGCCTTCAGCAGCTTTCCCAGCTGTGTAGAATGGGCCTTTGCCCGGATGCGGGAGGGAGAGGAAAAATACCCCGGCTTTTTCACGCTACATTCCATGAGTTTTGTGGGTGCAGACCGCTCCGACGGACAGCAGCGCATGGCGCAGTCCTGGCGGCACATCCGGCAGGGACTGGAATATGTACTGCGCAGTGACCCCCAGGTGAGACCGGATGTCTTTGATTCGGATTTCACCCCGGAAAAATTTGTGGAGATCATCTTTTCCCTGATCCTATCCGCTCTGTTACAGCACAACTACGACTGCTCTGGTATTTTGGGCATGATCCGAAGGGTGCTGTATTGACCCCGGTACGCCGGGGTTTTTCCGAGCGCAAAATGAACGTCGTTCACCAAAGCCGCCAAGCAGGCGGTGCATCCTCCAAAAAATAATTGAATCAAAGAAAGGGACCTCTGACATGCAAGCATTGGTAGAAACCGTATTTGACGCCGTATATCTGATCTCTGTGATCGCTATCGGCATCACCATGATCGCAAAGAGCCATGGCCAGAAGCAGTATAAACTGTTCGGCATTATGGCTGTCGTGCTGGGCGCAGGCGACTCCTTCCACCTGGTTCCCCGTGCGCTGGCACTGTGCACCACCGGACTGGAGAACTTTACCGCTGCGCTGGGCACCGGCAAGTTCATTACCTCCATCACCATGACCATCTTCTATATCCTGCTGTACTACGTCTGGCGGGTGCGCTATCAGGTGCAGGGTCAGAAGAATCTGACCATTGCCGTTTACCTGCTGTCGGCTGCACGCATCGCTCTGTGCCTGTTCCCCCAGAACGCATGGCTCAGCGCCGAGGCTCCTCTGAGCTGGGGCATCTACCGCAACATCCCCTTTGCTCTGCTGGGCCTGCTGATCATCGTGCTGTTCTACCGCAGCGCCAAGGAGCATGAGGACAAGGCTTTCCGCTGGATGTGGCTGACCATCGTGCTGAGCTTTGGCTTCTACATCCCGGTGGTGCTGTGGGCTGATACCATCCCCATGATCGGTATGCTGATGATCCCCAAGACCTGCGCTTACGTCTGGACTGTGCTGATCGGCTACTCTGCTATGAAGAAGGAGAACGCATAATGAAAAAGCTGCTGAATACTTCCTTCGGCTACATGATCGCCGGCCTGGCTGCCGGTGTGTTCTACCGCGAGTTCACCAAATTTACCGGTTTTGTGGGCAAGACCACCCTGGGTGTGCTGCATCCGCATCTGCTGATGCTGGGCATGGGGATGTTCCTGGTCTTGGCTTTGGCCGCTCGTCAGGCCCCGGCTCTGCTGGAAAACCGCAGCTGGAAGCGGTTTTATCTGCTGTATAACCTGGCCCTGCCCAGCACCGCTGTGATGCTGCTGGTGCGCGGCGTGACCCAGGTGCTGGCCCAGACCCAGTCTCTGGTATTGAGCCGCGGTATGGATGCCGCCATCTCCGGCATTGCGGGCCTGGCCCATATCCTGATGGCAGTGGCGCTGTTCTTCCTGTTCTCTGCACTGAAGAGCGTTTTTGCTGCTGAGATCCCCGCTGCGAAAAACTGATCTCCCCTGCCCCGGGCAGCAAAAAAGCCGTGCTTCTAAAGAAGCCACGGCTTTTCTTTTTCTTCTGCTCAGAGCAGCAGCACCAAGGTGCCTGCCACCACCAAAGTCAGCCCGACTGCGGCCCGGGGCGAGAGTTTTTCGCCAAATACCAGGCGGGAAAATACCACTGTGACCAGGATGCTGAGCTTATCAATGGGGACCACCACGCTGGCCGGCCCCTGCTGCAAGGCACGGTAATAGCACAGCCAGGATCCGCCGGTGGCTAAACCCGACAGACACAGCACACCCAATTCTCCCCGGGGGATCTGGCGCACCTGGCTGCTTTTTCCCGTTACAAATACCATGACCCAGGCCATGACCAGCACCACGCAAGTCCGCACTGCTGTGCCAAGGTTGGAGTCCACCCCTGCAATGCCCACCTTGCCCAAAATGGCCGTCAGGCTGGCAAACACCGCCGAACCGACCGCATACGGCAGCCAAAGGCGATGTTCTGGCTCTGTGCGGGCAGGATCCCGCTTATCGATCATCCACAGTGTGCCCACTGCCAGCAGCAGCGCACCCAGCGCTTTTGCCGGACTGACAGGCTCCCGCAGCAAAAGCCACCCCAGCAGAATGGTAAGTACCGTACTGGATTTATCAATGGGAACCACCTTGTTGATATCCCCCAGCTGCAGCGCCTTGAAATAGCAGAGCCAGGATGCACCTGTTGCAAGGCCGGAAAGGAGCAGGAATAGCAATGTCCTGCCCTGCAAATGGAACAGCTGCCCCCCTGTTCCGGTAAGCAGCACCATTGCCCAGGAAAACACCAGCACCACACAGGTGCGCACTGCTGTTGCTACTGTGGAATCGGTGCGCCGTATCCCGCACTTAGCCAGAATGGCCGTAATGCCCGCAAAAAAAGCAGAACCGAATGCATAGATAAGCCACATACGCTGTTCCTCTCAAATGCAAAAAGACCGCCTGTCCTCAGACAAGCGGTCTTTTTCTGGTGCGAGGGAGGGGATTTGAACCCCCATGGTTACCCACACGCACCTCAAACGTGCGCGTCTGCCAGTTCCGCCACCCTCGCATATGTTAGCCGTGCGGACTGCCTGATCATAATACCACACTTTGGGGGTATTGTCAAGCAGTTCTATGGAAACCGTCCCCCTTCTTTTTTCAAGGAAAAGATTCCGGGACTGTTCCCGTTTTCATAGAACAGCAGGCACTGCATATGCTGGTAAAAGAAAAGGAGGCGCATGGGATGTCATTTACAGTGAACAACCGGGCTGGGCGGAGGATATTGGTCGCCCTGCTGGCGGCGGCAGGTTTTGCAGCAGGTATATGGACGGGGGTGGCCGGAACACATCCGGCAGCAGCCTGCCACCAGCAGGATCTCTCCCCTGTTCCGGATACGGTGTTTGCCCAGCAGGAGACAGCGCTCTCCGCTCCGCCGGAAAAATGGGTCTGTCTGACCTTTGACGATGGGCCCAGCAAAACCACCCCTGCTGTATTGGATGCGCTGAAAAACGCTGGTGTGCCCGCCACATTTTTTGTGGTAGCCACCGGGTACAACGACAAATATCTCCCGCTTGTAAGCCAGGCCCAGGCAGCCGGGCACCAGATCGCACTGCACTCCGCCAGCCATGAATACGACCAGATCTACCGCAGCCCGGAAAGCTACTGGAAGGACCTGGAGCTGCTGCGCCAGCGCCTGTCCCCTTATCTGGATGCATCCGACCTGCGGTATCTGCGTTTTCCCGGCGGAAGCACCAACACCGTCAGCCGTCGCTACGGCGGCAAAGGGGTGATGCAGCAGCTCAAGCAGCAGGCAGTACAAAAAGGATACCGGTATGTAGACTGGAATGTCTGTGCTGAGGACGCCGTAGGCGGAAAACCCAGTGCAGAGACGATCTTTCGGAATGTGATCCGGGAAGCACAGGGGCAGGAACAGTGCATCGTACTGATGCACGACTCTGCCACCACCCGCACCACAGCCGAGGCTCTGCCGGATATCATCCAGTGGTTCAAGGAACAGGGATACACCTTCTGCACCGTAGAGCAGGTACTGCCTCTGCCAGAAGGTTAAGACTTGTTTTTCCCCTGTTTGCCATTCTCGTTATAATAGAGAAAATAGTCCCGGACGGTCATCGCCACCAGCACCACCGCCAGGCTGCCCAGCATGATCCACCCATCCGGGGTCTTCATCAGCTCCGGACGCCCCAGGAACAGCAGCAATAAAATGCCCAGTGCCGCTGCACCCGGCAGCAGCATCCGGTGGGCTGCCTGCAAAAGTCTGGCTCTGCGGGTAGGGATCGGCGGGTCCAGAAGCTGTGGCTGGTTTGCGGTGCAGCGGATGATCGCGGTAGGGATACGCCCACCATAATAGCAGGCTGCTTTGTATTCCAGCCCATCCAGCAGAAACCGAGGGGTCATCCCCTCTTGCAGCATCTCCAGCGTCAGGCCATTTTCCGCCGCATATGCTTCCAGCGCCGTAGTAAACTCCTGCGGGTTCTGTACAGAAGTATCCGGAATAAAGGAAAAAGTCTTTTCGTGTTCGGCCAGAGCCACTGCCTGCCAATCTTCCAGCCAGCCGGTAAAAAATCCGCCCTGCCGGTCCGGAGTCTGCATCCGGGCCAGGCACTGATCCACGTCCAGTGCCGCCAGGCTCTGGCTGTTTTTTTGCAGCTGGCTGCAGAACTGGATGGCCCCCGCCAGCTGCTGGGCCCGCTGCTCCAGCAGGATCCGCTGGGTCTGGGCTGCATCGGGCAGAGCCAGTTCCCCCTGCAAGACCTGACGGATCTGCGGCAGGGGCATTTCCAGCATACGCAGCATACGGATCAGTTTCAGGTCGTGTACGTCTTTGGCAGAGTAATCTCGGTAGCCATTGCCCCGCCGGGCCGGAACCACCAGACCCTCTGTTTCATAAAACCGAATATTCTGACTGGATACGCCGCTTTGTTCAGCTGCTTGCTTGATATTCATATAGGTCACCTCCGTTGGATGTATCAGGGAAAGGCGTTTTTGCCCCCTGCTACACCCTATATACACCATGAAGTAACTTGAAGGTCAAGCTTTTTTTGAAAAAACCCCGGCAGAAGCCTCAAAAAAAGAGGTCCCGCCGGGGTTTTTATGCAGTTTCAGTGCTTAATGCAGCTTACTGAGCCTGGTTGAACACGACAAATGCGCGGTATGCCATGTACAGGTCCGTCTTGTGGATGACCTCAAAGGGAGAGTGCATGGACAGCACAGGCACACCAATATCCAGCACGGGGATGCCGCGGTTTGCCACATACTTTGCAATGGTGCCGCCGCCGCCCAGATCCAGACGGCCCATCTCGCCCAGCTGCCAAGCAACATTGTGCTCGTCCAGCAGACGGGTGATGCTGCCCACCAGCTCAGCGGATGCATCGCTGGCAGCGCCCTTGCCGCGGCTGCCGGTGTACTTGACGATGCCCACGCCGCGGCCGGCATAGGTGCCGTTCATCGGCTCAAATGCGCTGGACCAGCTGGGATCGTAAGCTGCGGTAACGTCCGCAGACAGGCAGACGCTGTTGTGGAAGGCAATGATGTCGTCCTGACCAGCTGCACGGCAGAGCTGCTGCATGAAGTGGAACACATACATGCTGTTCATGCCGGTGATGCCGTCGGAGCCGATCTCCTCCTTATCCGTCAGAACGCAGACGGTGGTGTAAGCGGGGTTCTTGGTCTCGATCTCAGCCAGCAGAGCGGGGTATGCATTCACCCGGTCATCGTGGCCGTAGCCGCCGACCATGGAGCGGTCAAAGCCGATATCCCGTGCCTTGAATGCGGGCACGATCTCGATCTCTGCACGGACAAAGTCCTTTTCCGTGATGCCGTACTTCTCGTTCAGCAGGATCATGGTGTTCAGCTTGACAGCGTCCTTCACTTCCTCATCCTGCACAGCCTCAGAACCGATGAGCAGGTTCAGCTCCTCTGCACGGATGCCGTCCGGCAGCTTGCGGTCGTTCTGCTCTGCGGACAGGTGGGGCAGCAGGTCGGTGATGCAGAACACCGGATCGCTGTCCTCCTCGCCGATGCAGACGTTGACGGTGGTGCCGTCTGCCCGGGTGAACACGCCGTGGATCGCCAGGGGGATGGTAGCCCACTGATACTTGCGCACGCCGCCATAGTAGTGGGTCTTAAAGTAGCTCAGGTGGTCAGACTCATACAGCGGAGTGGGGCGCAGATCCAGCCGGGGGCAATCGGTGTGAGCGATCAGCAGGCGGAAACCGTCCTCAAAAGAGCGGGTGCCGATGGTGGCAGCCACGATTGCCTTGTTGTCCTGCACAAAATAGATCTTGTCGCCTGCGGCATAGGTCTTTTTGGGGTCGAACAGCTGGTAACCAGCGGCCAGCAGCTGCTTCTCGCTCTCTGCGGCAGCCTCACGCTCGGTCTTAGCAGCGTCCAGGTACTTCTTGTAGCCCTCTGCAAAGGCAGATGCCTTCTCACGCACGTCCACGTCCTTATCGGCGGCATAGGCGGGCTTGTAGAACAGCTTTTCTGCCAGCTGCTGGGCCTGGGTCTTTTCCTTCATGGTTACATTTCCCTTTCTTCATATAATTTTATCATCACCGGGGCGGGGCCAAAAGAGGCTCTGCCCCGGTTTTGGCAAGTAGGATTCACCCTGCGTACAGCTGGGTATATGCCTGGTAGCAGGCAGTGATCTTATAAACATAGTGGTTCATCTGGTTATAGGGAAACCCCTGCAGCGTAACGCCGTCCGCCGAATGTTCTGCTTTTTCCAGCAGTGTATCCACCGTACCCCAGCCGCTGTGGTACGCAGCTGCGGCAGTGGGAACATCCCCTCCATACCGAACCAAGCAAAGGTGCAGATAATAGCAGCCAAAGCGGATGCTGACTTCCGGCTCATACAACGAGTCAAAGGTCAAAGGCTCCTCGGATGCGATCTTTCCCCGGAGCCAGTCAAAGGTCCCCTCGGTCATCTGCATCAATCCCCTTGCCCCCACACTGGACTGGGCACTGGGATCAAACCCGCTCTCTGTACGGATAAAACTGTACACCAAAAGCGGGTCCAGCTCATAAACATCGGCCCAATGCTCTACCTCTGCCTGATAGCGGCGGGGATAAAGCAGGCTTTTCCCCCAGCGGAGCAAAAACGGTGCGGCAAACGCCAGCACACATAACGTCAGCACCAGGGCTGTGAATTTCTTTCTTTTTTTCAAGGCAGGCTCCCGGTGCCCCCTTCCTCCGCTGCTTCAGCCAGCAATGCACTGCATAGCTGCCGGGCAGCTGCGATCAGTGCTGCACAGTCCGCATCATTGCGCAGGATATAATCCGCCTGGGCCGTAAGCTCTGCTTCCGGCGTTTGGGCGTTCAAGCGACGGGCTGCCATTTCCGGCGAGATGCCGTCCCGGGCAGCGATCCGGGCAACGCTTGTTTCAAACGGGGCCGTTACCACTGCCAGGCGATCACATTCGGCCTGGGCAGCAGTGCCCACGATCACAGCACCATCCAGCACAAACAGCTTACAGCCCGTCGCCTGTGCCTCTTGTTTTGCCTGGCGGATGCGGCGGATGATCTCCGGATGGGTCAGTGCATCCAGATCCGCTTTGCCTTCCGGGGTGGCAAACGCCCGGTCTGCCAGGGTGCGGCGGTCCAGCCGTCCCGCCTCGTCCACCAGGTCCTGTCCAAAGCGCTGTGCCAGCTGCGGCAGCAGCGGCGAACCCGGTGCCAGGATCTCCCGGGATATCTGATCCGCATCCGCCAGCGGGACACCCTGCTGGGCAAAGACCTGCGTGGCAGTAGATTTGCCGCAGCCGCTGCGGCCCGTAATGCCCAGGGTGATCATAACTGCACCACCCGGAAAGCGGCTGCCCGTACCAGCCGGTTATACACTGCCATGGACAGGCCGTCCCGGCCGGGGCAGCGGGCATATACCACCCCGTCGCCCTGCTCATCCAGAGCGCGGAGGCTGCGGAACAGGTGCTTTGCCTGATCTGCTCCGTCCCCTTCACGGCCATATTCCACACAGGGAACGCCCAGCTGCGACGCTTCCCCGGTAAAGCACAGACAGCTGGGGTTCTGGTCGGCATGGGCCTGGACATAGGCCCGGAACTGCTCAAAGCTGCCGTCCAGGATCGTAATATCCGCTTTAGGGGCATAATGCTTATACTTCATGCCCGGACTGCGCACCACAGCGCCCTCCGGCAGTTTTTCCAGGATCGCAGCGGAGACCTCCACTTCCTCTCCCAAGGCACGCTCCAGATCTTCCAGCGTGATATGGCCGGGGCGGAACAAGGTGGGCTTCGGCCCCACCACCGAAACCACCGTGGACTCCACGCCCACAGCGCACTCGCCGCCATCCAGGATCAGGGGCAGGCGGCCATCCATATCCGCCAGCACGTCCTGTGCATTGGTGGGGCTGGGCCGTCCGGAGAGGTTAGCCGAGGGGGCGGCAAAGGCACAGCCGCTGCGGCGGATCACCTCCCGGGCAACGGGATGGCTGGGCATCCGGATGCCCACCGTATCCAGCCCGGCACAGCACTCATCCGCCACCTCCGGCCCCCGGGGCATGATAATGGTCAGCGGCCCAGGGCAAAACGCAGAGATCAGCAGCTGCGCCCGCTCCGGGACCTCAGCCACCAAACCGGGCAGCATCTCCGGCCCGGCAACATGGACGATCAAGGGGTTATCCTGCGGGCGGCCTTTGGCCTCAAAGATCTTACGCACGGCTGCCCCCTGACGGGCATCGGCCGCAATGCCGTACACAGTCTCGGTAGGCAGGGCAAAGATCTCGCCCCGGCGCAAAAGCTGCGCCGCCTGGTCAATACCTGCCTCATCGGCAGGGCGAAGGACGGTTTTTATATTCATACGTTTCCACGCTCTTTTCTTGTGCAAAGTTGTTTTGCTTTACAGCGTTTCGTGTGTTATTTCATCGGTTTCAAGCGTTCATTTGTTCCAGCCGCTTTGCCTGCTCCGTAGCACAGAGCTGGTCGATCAGATCGTCCAGAGCGCCATCCATCACCTTATCCAGGTTGTGGATGGTCATGCCGATGCGGTGGTCTGTGCAGCGATCCTGTGGGAAATTATAGGTGCGGATCTTCTCGCTGCGGTCCCCCGTACCCACCTGCCCCTGACGGTTGGCGTTCAGCTCCTGCTGCTGCTGACGCTGTTTTTGTGCCAGCAAACGGCTGCGCAGGATCTCCATAGCTTTATCTTTATTTTGGAACTGACTGCGCTCATTCTGGCACTCCACCACCATGCCGGTGGGCAGGTGGGTGATGCGGATGGCGGAGGAGGTCTTATTGATATGCTGTCCTCCGGCACCGGAAGACCGGAAGGTGTCGATGCGCAGGTCCTTGGGCAGGATCTCGATCTCCACGTCCTCTGCCTGGGGCATCACGGCCACCGTGGCAGTGGATGTATGGATGCGGCCCTGGGTCTCGGTCTCCGGCACACGCTGCACCCGGTGGACCCCGCTTTCAAACTTGAGCCGATGGTAAACGCCCCGGCCATTGACCTCCAAAATGGCTTCCCGCACGCCGCCCAGCTCTGTCTCGCTGAGGGTCAAGGTTTCCATCTGCCAGCCGCGAGCCTGCGCATACATGGTGTACATACGCACAAGGCTGTGGGCAAACAGGGCGGCCTCTTCTCCGCCTGCGCCGCTGCGCACCTCCAGGATCACGCTTTTTTCGTCGTTTTGATCCTTGGGCAGCAGCAATAATTTGAGATTATTTTCCAGTTCTTCCACATCTCGTGCTTTTTCGCTCAGTTCTTGTTGTACCATCTGTTTGAAGTCCGGCTCCAGGGTCTCCCCTTCCAGCAGGGCTTTTGCCTGTGCCAGATGGTCCTGCGCTGTCTGCCAGGCACGGCAGGCCTGCACGACAGGTTCTGCGTCGTGGTATTCCTGCATCAATCGGCGAAAAAGCATCGGGTCGGCAGCCGTTTGAGGCTGGTTGAGCCGGGTGGTCAATTCCTCAAAGCGGCGGCAGACTGCCTCCAGCTGAGGGTACAGCTGCTGCATCATAGGGCAAGCACTCCTTTTTTCTGCTGGGGACGAAAGGCGCTGCTTAAAAACAGCCCAAACGGCCCCGGGGTCTTGGGCAAATGCCAAGCGCCCTAGACCTGCCCCGGCTTTACCACCTTTTTGATGTTTTTTTCGATCTTTGCACGGGGCAGCATTACTTCCCGCCCGCAGCCTGTGCAGCGGATGCGGAAATCCATCCCCACGCGCAGCACCTCAAAACTGGCCGCACCGCAGGGGTGCTTTTTCCGGGTATAGATCGTATCCCCTACCGAGATATCCATAGTCTTTCCCTCCCTGCGCACAAGGGGTGCGCACATGATTATAGTATAAACCAAACTCGTTCAAAATGCAAATATCCGCTGCGCCCCGCATATGCTTGTACTGACCCGGCAGTACAGCTCTTGCCCGGGCAGGCTAAAACCAACAGAAAGAGGAATGAAAGATGATGCAAACTTTCCGTACCGAGTCCAACTATCGCAGTGCCGCTCGTCTGACCGCACCGGAGCTTCGTGCTGCACAGCAGCGGGGCGAGATCCTGCAAAGCACCGCACTGGCCTTTGACACCCAGCGCCAGCTTTGGTTTGAGCTGGGGGGTGTGCGGGGCATGATGCCCTTTGCAGAGAGCGCTGACGGCGCCGAACGGGGTGCTGTGCGGGAGATCGCCGTGGTGACCCGTGTGGGACGGCCCACCTGCTTTGTGATCCAGGATCTTTCCACGGACGGAGAGGGACACCCCTGCTATCTGCTCTCGCGGGCCGAAGCCCAGCGCCAGTGCAAGGCAAATTATCTGGATCAGCTGTCCCCCGGCGATATCCTGCCCTGCACCGTGACCCATATTGAATCCTTCGGCGCTTTTTGCGACGTGGGCTGCGGCATCAGCGCTCTGCTGCCCATCGACTGCCTGTCGGTGAGCCGCATCTCTTCTCCGGCCGATCGGGTGCGGGTGGGGCAGCAGATCCTCTGCGCCATTAAAAACCGGGACCCGCAGGGCCGCTTTGTGCTGTCCATCCGGGAGCTGCTGGGCACCTGGGCGGAGAATGCAGCCCAGTTCCATGTAGGAGAGACCGTGGTAGGCATCGTGCGCAGCGTAGAGGAATACGGCACCTTTGTGGAGCTGGCCCCCAACCTGGCAGGTCTGGCCGAAAGCTGCCCCACCCTGCGGCCGGGCCAGGTGGTAAGCGTCTACATCAAAAACATCCTGCCCGAAAAAATGAAGGTAAAGCTGGTGATCGTGAACCACAGCCTGGAGCAGGAGCATCGGTTCCCGCTGCGTTACTTTATCACCCAGGGGCACCTGGACCGGTGGGTCTACTCCACGCCGGAATGTTCCAAGCTGGTTGAGACAGATTTTACCTGTGCGGCTTGCAATCCGGCCTGAAACCTTTTATACTAGAGATACAGCAAACAATAAAGGGATGTGAGGGACTATGGCCGCCAACGATGCTTTTACCGCAGGGGTTCGCCCCGGCGGGCTGACCAACAGCACAGAGATCCGGCTGCTGCTGTGTTATCTGGTAAAAAACGCCGGGCCGATCTCCCGGCAGGAGATCGAGACCGCCCTGGTGGAGGAAGCTCTGGTCAATTATTTTGAGATCGGCTCCTGCTTAGACGACATCTGCAAACAAAAGCTGGTGACTGAGTCCGCCGGGTGCTATTCCATTACAGAAAAAGGTCGCCGGGTGGCACAGGAGCTGGCCTATGACCTGCCCCGCAGTGTGCGGGAGCGGGCCGCAGCCGCTGTGCTGCGCAGCCAGACCTGGGAGCGCAAGGCCGCCGAGTACGATGCCCATATCACCGAGAAGGCGGACGGCCACTGCACTGTGCGCTGCACGGTCAAAGGCTTAGACCAGGAGCTTTTCTGCTTGGATCTTGGTGCGCCGGACCGTCTTTCTGCGGAAATGATCAAGAAACAGTTCATCCTGAAAGGCAACGAGATCTATCAGCTTTTGATCAATAAGCTCACCGAGGAGCAGCCCTGAACCGCCTCTGCCGGCGGCGCTGCTGTTCTGCTTTGGTGCAGCTGCTATACAAAACGGACTTCTGGCATTGGCTGCCTCCGAATAAGAAATCATTGCCCGCCGACTGACGATTTTGTGCAATTGCTGTGTCAAAGCAGCTTGCCAG
>OFMH01000414.1_pt1 | contig 31838 bp, 28 predicted proteins | sample 1541761 | NCBI WGS metagenome assembly OFMH01 (sample SAMN04209249, study PRJEB22552) | human gut metagenome | biome: gut; material: feces | host: Homo sapiens | place: USA: Oklahoma
AAGGGAGGATTTGAAAACAGAGTTGGATAGTAAATGTGTAATCAATGATCAAGAGCCACAAACGGCTGAATAAACCAAGAAGAATAAACGATTTATTTGCTAAATGGTATATCTGCCACATGCCAATATAATGGATATAATAGATATTCGCATAATATTATAGATAACGAATAGTAAAACGAATTAGTTAGGAGAAATATATATATATGAAAAAGATTTTAGAAGAAGTTTCTTGTTCTGATGAACATTCACAAAATGCGATACGTTCAAGTAATATTGAATTGTTGCGTATAATAGCTATGTTTATGGTTGTCTTAGGTCATTATTATCTTAAAGGTGGTTTTCCAGATGACAGCTTAATGACGACAAGTAAGCTTGTTATGCAATTTTTAGGATCATGGAGTAAAATCGCTGTAGATATTTTTGTTATAATAAGCGGGTATTTCCTTGTTACACAAAAATTTCGCTGGAAAAAGATTTGGAAATTCTTTGGCTGTACTTATTTTTGGAGTTTAGCTACTTTATGCTTTGTTTTGTTTGTCCTAAATCAAAATGTAGAAAAATCATTGATAATGAAGGCAGTAAATCCTATTACTCCGTTAAACTGGTTTGCGAGAGCCTATTTAGTTTTATATATTGCGTTTCCGTTGATTAACAAGATGATAGAACGAATCAGCAAAACGCAGTTAGGTGTGATTATAGCAATATTTACGACAGCTTTTTATGTTATTCCCAGCATTAGAGGATTATCCCTAGGCGGATATTTGAATTCATTCTTTATGTTTGCAGATATGTATTGTATAGGTGCTTACTTAAGGTTGTACTCAAATGATAAATTTGAAAGGACAATTGAATTTGTGGGGGGGATAAGTGCCGTTATATTTTATGCAATAATATTGGTATCGGATTACCTTGGTGGTTCTGATCCTTATTATACAGATAAACACAATGTGATGTATCATGCGTTTGTAGGATGCAGTATATTGGGTTTACTAATGGCGATAGCCTTATTTGTTGTGTTTAAAAATTGGCATTTGCCACACAATGCTATGATAAATTCTGTGGCAACAACTACATTTGCTGTTTATCTTATCCATGATAATGGTGTAATCAGTGCGTGGTTGTGGAATGATATCATAAGAGCAGGCAGATTTTATGATACTGTCTTTCTTATCCCGCATATGATTATGACGGCTATGGTAATATTTACTGTATGTTCATTGATGGAATTCATGCGAGAAAAAATTTTCGAAATTTGTAAGCTGTCTGAGAAAAATAAAGTTATGTGATTTATAGTGAATCGTTTTTGAAAATGCGAAGGGTGAAAGATTACAAATATGAGGTTTTTATCTAAATCTAAAATATTTTTTGCTAGTTTAGCTTTAACATATATTGTCTTAGTCGGAGTGTATTATTTTACTTCCGTTGGCATTCGACCGACTACTTTATTTTTACAAATGCGTCGCTATCTTCCTTGTGCTTTAGCAGTAGCTATAGCTGTTTCGATGTGGAAGCATGCAGGATTAAAATTAAATAAATTGCTGCCTCATGCAATAGTTGGGGTAGCATGGGTTCTTGTTTATCCTATATGCTATTGGTTGACTTATCATAGTACGTTGACCTTTATCGATAAGCATTATGATGAATCGTTTGGTGCGTATTTTTTTGCCTTTATCGTTTGCTTACGCCTGCTTTTAATTAAGTGGCAAGATAGCAGGATAATAGCCTTTGGTTTTGGCTTGGCAGATACAATGGCAGCTTTAATACCATGCCTGCAGCTAGTTTACTTTGCAAATTATCAGTATCCTATTACGGAAGCTGCTTCTATTGCTTTATTGCAGACTAATCCTGAAGAAGCCAAGGAATATTTGCTGCTGAATCTGGGATATTTGGGAATTACGGCATCAGTGGTAGCTTTAGTTTTAATGTTACTGTGCTTTGTGCATTTAAACAAAATCCATAATAATAGTACTGTAAAACTAAGCAGAAAGTATATTGTTGCAGCAATGCTTATATGCTTAACTACCGTTGCTTATGGTAGTAAGATGTTTTTCAATACCGGCGTAATGCAGACATATGTATTTGCTAAAGAGTATTTTGAAGGTGCTAACCGCTTTAAAACTTATCATGAGCAAAATTTTGCAGATTTGACTGTATCGCCGTCTAAGCCTGTATTTTCCAAACCTTCCACGGTGATTATGGTTATTGGTGAATCAGCTTCTGCCTATTATATGAGTGCATATAGTGATGTAAAAAATGATAATTCTCCTTGGCTGAAATCTATGCGTGGCAGTGATAATTTTATTCTCTTCAACCATGCTTATACGAGCAGGTGCCAGACAGTGCCGGCATTAGAGCGTGCTCTGACGGAGAAAAATCAGTATAATGATAAAGAATTCAATCAAAGTGTTACCGTGATTGATATTGCTAAGAAAGCCGGCTATGAAACCTATTGGTTCAGCAACCAAGGCTATATCAGTGATGCAGATACTCCTATTACTATGGTGGCTAAAACTGCGGACCATGCGGAATGGCTTAGCGAGGATAAAAATTTAAGGGGCAAGTATCAATATGATGGTGATTTGCTTAATTGCTTAAAAAAGGTTGATTCGACGAAGAATAACTTTGTTGTGTTGCATTTTATGGGTAGTCATGAGGATTGCATTAACCGTTATCCGCAAAGCTTTGCCAAATTCAGCCAACCTGGTAAATTTGATATGGTTTTGAACTATGATGACAGCATTGCTTATACAGATTATGTTTTGAGTGAAGTTTATAAGTATGCTAATGCAAATTTGAATTTACAGGCTATGCTGTATTTTAGCGACCATGGTGGAGATCCTTACCGTAAGCGTAATCCTGACGCTGCAGGCTTTAAGTCATTGCAGATTCCTATGTTCATTTATGTATCTGATGAATACAAGCAGCTTTTCAGGGATAGTGTTGCTATATTTAATGAACATAGAAATGCTTACTTTACGAATGATTTGACATATGAGGTTGTTTGCAATTTGCTGCAGATTAAATCTAATCGTTACAACGAGAACGAAAGCTTGTTGAACAGTTCGTATAAGTATAAAAGGGAGGATTTAACTACAGAGTTAGGAAAAATGAGATTAGCTGATGATAAAGAGCCACGAAAGGCTAAGTAGATTATAATGAGTAGGTAACAATAAGTTGATTTGTCAGAAGTGAGCGTTCAATATGCATCAATTTCAAATACTGGCAAATTATGTCCTTGTAGCTTTTTATAAGGCAGATAATGGGATTGCAAGCAACTTACTTTTGGTGTAAAATATTTTAATAGGAATGATGCAATAATATTACTTATGTATGAGGTAAGCTAAGGAAATTAAAGCATAAGTCATATTAAAAAATTATTGAATTTGAATAAGTTGGAGAAGCAAACATATGAAGCAACCATTAATTTCAGTAATTATACCGGTATATGGTGTAGAAAAATATATATCGCAGTGTCTGGAGTCTGTCATTAATCAGACATATAAAAATCTGGAGATCATTGTCGTTAATGATGGTACAAAGGATAGAAGTGCAGATATTGCCAAGGAGTATGCTGCGAAAGACAGTAGAATCAAAGTATATGATTTTAAGAATGGTGGTCTTAGCGTAGCAAGAAATAGAGGATTGGAAATAGCTACAGGGGAGTATATTTCTTATCTTGACAGTGATGATTGGCTTGATACAAAAATGTATGAAACTTTACTAGAAACAGCAATGAAAAATGAAGCTGATATGGTGAAGTGTGGAATAATCGAAACGAACGGTGCCGCAGAAGAGAAAATCACTTTTAGCGATGTGAAAATAATCAACAATGAGCAACATAAGGCTTTTAAAAATTATTTTAAAGGAATTCTATGGACCTTAGCTTGGAACGGATTATATAAAAAAGAATTAGCTAAAAAAGTAAAGTTTCCTGATAATGTAGTACATGAGGATAATTACAGTTCAGGCATGTTTTTGTATTTAGCTAAAAAGGTTATAGCGATGCCGTTTTGTCTTAATTATTATAGAGTGAATGATGCTGGTATAAGTAAGGGGGGAGTAAAAAAGCCGCTTGATAAAATATTAGCAATAATTAAATTGAAGCAAGATTTACTTAAGTTAGGATTTGCTGATAAGAAGCTTGATTGGAAACTGAGCGTTGAGTTTTATCACTTTGTACGTGGTTGGAATGATGATCTGTATAGAGTGGTAGCTATGAAAAAGGATTTGTATGAATATGTTATGAGTAATCTTGATACTAGAAGAAAACTTTCGTTTTGGTGGATGGGTCGGAAGAAGAAAGTGAAGTTAATATAATAATTTTAGGAGTTTAGATGGATATGGTTGAAGAGATTATGGTTAGCGTGTATTGCTTAGCATATAATCACGAGAAATATATAAAAGATTGTCTTGAAGGTTTTGTAAAGCAAAAAACTAACTTTAAATATGAAGTTATTGTTCATGATGATGCTTCTACTGATAATACGGCTAATATTATTAAGGAGTATGCAGATAAGTACCCAGATATAATCAAGCCAATATTGCAGAAGGAAAATCAATATTCGCAAGGAATATATATAATTGATAAATTTATAGACCCTGTTCTAAAAGGGAAATATGTGGCAATATGTGAAGGTGATGACTATTGGTGTGACATGCATAAACTGCAAAAGCAAATTGATATTTTAGAAAATCATCCAGAATATGTTGCTTGTGCACATCAAACTAAGACAATTAATAGTAGTACTGGTGATGTTTCCTTATATTCTAAATTAAAACAATCGGGTATTATTGACATTGAAAAAATCCTTCGTGATAGAGGGCCAGTATATCATACATCAAGTTTATGTTATCGTAAGGATAACTTTGAGAAAAAGCCAGCTTTTTGTTATATCGTTAAAGATATAAGTGATTATTCTACTGGGATTGCGTTAGCATTAAAAGGGAATATTTATTATTTAAATGAAATTATGTCAGTTTACCGCCAATTTACAGAGTCATCTTGGTCCTTAAGGGTAAGAGATAATATTTTGGTAAAAGAAAAATATTATCAAAATATGATAGCCTTATTGAAGGAAGTGAATTCTTACTCTAAGTATAGGTATAAAGATCTTTTGGATAAAACAATTTTAGACTTTAAGTATTTAATGTGGAAATTGAATCCGCAAATTAGCGTATTGAAGGATGATGATTTTTCAAAACTATCTTTAAGGAAAAAGATAAAGATAATTATGCGGAGTATTTTGAAGAAAAACTAGCGATATAGCTTACGAGGTGAATTATTTGAAGAAAATCTTACTTTTAGGTGGCTCTCGCTATCTTTTGCCTGTAATTAAAAGTGCACATGAACTTGGCTTATATGTTATAACATGTGACTATCTTCCTGATAATATTGCTCACAAGTATTCTGACGAATACGTAAATGTCAGCATTATTGATAAAGAAGCAGTACTTGAGGTTGCTAAAAAGCTTGAAATTGATGGTATTATGTCTTTTGCAACTGATCCAGGTGTTGTAACTGCAGCGTATGTTGCGGAAAAGCTGGGACTGCCTTATGGCGGATCTTATGAGTCAGTATCAATTTTGCAGGATAAAGGCCGTTTTAGAAGTTTTTTGACTGAGCATAATTTTAATGTTCCTCATGCGAAAAGCTATAAAAATTTAGAGGATGCCTTACGCGATACAGATTTCTTTACTTGGCCGGTAATTGTCAAGCCTGTTGATTCTGCTGGTAGTAAAGGAGTAACTAGGGTAGATGATAAAAACGAATTGCGAAGAGCGATTGAATACGCCTTAGACTTTTCTCATTGTGACCAATTTATAATAGAGGCCTTTATTGAAAAGAAAGGATGCTCTTCAGACACCGATAGTTTTTCTATTGATGGCAAGTTGGTTGCAACTACTTTTTCAAGCCAACGTTTTGATGTACAATCTGACAATCCTTATGCACCTATGGCTTACAGTTGGCCGTCCACTTTTTCTCGTGAGCATGAGGATGAGTTGACTTCTGAAATACAGAGATTGTTAACTTTATTGGATATGCAATCCAGCATTTACAATATAGAGACTAGAGAGGGCGTTGACGGAAAGGCTTATATTATGGAAGTGTCTCCACGTGGTGGTGGCAATCGTTTGGCAGAAATGATTCGTTATGCTTCTGGTGTTGATATGATTAAAGCCGCTGTGCAGGCTGCAGTGGGGCTTCAGATAGATAAAGTTGAGCAGCCGCAATATGATGGTTCTTGGGCAGAGTATGTGTTGCATAGCAGAATTGATGGTAAATTTAAAGAGCTTTGGATAGAGCCAGATTTTGCAGCTAACAATGTAATAGAAGTAGATTTGTGGGTAACCCAAGGTGAAGAAATACATTCTTTTACTGCTGCAAACTTTTCAATTGGCACAGTAGTGATGAAATTTGCTAGTCAAGAAGAGCTGGAAAGCAAGTTGAGTTCTATGGAAAGATATATCAAAGTTATAGTGGAGTAGCTTATGAAGGAAATAGGTGGATATATAGAATTAGATACGTGTCGTCATGCTATGTTACATGAAGATGCAATACTTTTGAATTGTGGCAGAAATGCTTTAGCTTATTTGCTTGAGACCAAAGGTATAAAAAAGCTGTATCTGCCATACTTTCTTTGTGATTCGGTAGCGAATGTTTGTAAAAAATATGGTGTGGAAGTAGCTTTCTATCACATAGGAGAAAATTGGCTTCCTAAAGATTTGGTTATAGATGGAGATGCTTGGTTATATATTGTTAATTTCTATGGACAGATAACTAGAGAAGACTTAGCAAGACTGGCAGCTGCGTACAGAAATATTATAATTGATAATGCACAAGCGTATTTTGATGCTCCTTTGGCTAATGTTGATACTTTGTATACTTGCAGAAAGTTTTTTGGCGTTTCGGATGGAGCTGTTTTATACACAAATAGCAAATTGGAGAGAAGTTTGGAAATAGACGAGTCTTTTAACCGAATTCATTATGTATTAGGCCGTTATGAACGTACAGCTTCAGAATTTTATGAGGAGGCTGCCAAAAATAATGACATATTTGATAATGAACCAATAAAAGAAATGTCTAGACTGACCAAAAATCTTTTGCGAAGTATAGATTATGAATATGTAAAGCAAGTTCGTACTAATAATTTTGCATATTTGCATGAAAAGCTTAGAGAAGTAAACAAACTAAACATCCGTCTAATTGAAGGTGCATTTATGTATCCCTTGCTGATTGATGATGGTATGAAGATACGTAAGCAATTGCAGCAGATGAAAATTTATATCCCAACTTTGTGGCCTAATGTTTTGGAAGAATGTGAGCCTGATACATTGGAATATAAATTCGCAGCGGAAATATTGCCTATACCAGTTGACCAGAGATATGGCTTTAAGGATATGGAGCATTTAGTCAATGTAATTAATATTTTCAATTAATGTTATTTAGTTAAAGGAGGAGAATCAGGCTCTATACATATTACACATTCTTAGATGTTTTTTTTGCTTTATGTCATTATTATTGTTTGTAGCTCATTTGTTAAGATGTAATATAAAGTTTTTTCAAAATCATTATGTTCCTACATCTATATTGGCAGGTGTAATGGGACTTGCTATAGGACCACAATTCACAAATATTATTCCATGGAGCCAACAGGCAAATTCATATCCGTATTTAATGACGTGTGTTCTGTTTGCATGTATATTTTTAGGCCGTAATAGTAGAATCAGCTTAAAAGATATTATAAGAAAAACTGGAGATACATTTTTTATAAATACTGGGTCTGAGATTTTATGTTTTGGTGTTGCATTATTCATAGGTGGAATTTTTATAAATTTGCTTTTTCCTAATGTTTTCCCAGAAATATCTTTGATGTTGCCTGCTGGATTTGCAGGAGGACATGGGTATGCAGCTGCTATTTGTGGAGCATTAAATAAGCTGTTAGATAGAACTGATGCCGTATATATAGGACAGACATTTGCAACAATAGGCTTGTTAGTAGGCTTGTTTGGCGGTGTTGCTTGTATTAATTATGCAGCTAACATGGGATATACTAATTTTGTAACAAAAGCATCTCTACTGCCGTTAGAGTATATAACGGGGTTGATTTTAAAAGAAAATAGAAAAGAATTTGGAGAAATCACTATAAATTCGGTATCTATGGATCCATTGACGTTTCATATAATGTTAGTATTATTAGCTACAGAAATTGGTTTTTTTATAGATAAAGTATTGAAAGTTTATTTTCCTAGTCTTGAAATGCCGTTGATGTGTTTAACTATGTTAGCAGGAATTTTATTACAACTCTTATTAAATTACTTAAATTACAGTCAGTATATTGATAAGAGAATTATTGATAGAACGGCAGGAACATTAACGGATTATCTTGTTTCTTTTGGTGTAGCAACAATAAAAATATCTGTTGTAGCTGAATTTTGGCAGTTGATAGCTATTTTGTCGGTTATTGGTGTAATTGTGCCGTTAATAATAGTTTTTGTTATTGGTAAAAAATATTTCAAACTTATTGGTTCGAGAGATCAATTTTCATTTTTGGTTATTTAACTGGTATTGTTGCTGTTGGTATAACACTTTTAAGGAGTGCTGATCCAGATATGAAGTCTGGAACACTAGAAGATTTTGGATTAGCTTACACTCTGCAATCTGTAATAGAAGTTTTTCTAGTGGCATTTATTCCGTTGATAACTGTTTATTTTGGTTGTATAGAAACAGGACTGATGTTAAGTATAATAGGAATATTGTTTTATATAATTTGTTACTATATGTATAAAAATCAGACCGAGGAGGCTTAATTGTATGGATCTATTAAAACAAAATTTGGCAGGTAAGAAGTTGTTGGTTTTGGGAGCATCGGTAAATGAAATTACACTTGTTAAAAGAGCACAAGAATATGGGGTATACGTTATTGTTACAGATTATAATTTAGATTATAATCTGAGTCCTGCTAAAAAACTGGCAAATAAAGCATGGAATATAAGCTGGTCTGATATAGATGAACTGGAGAAAAAATGTAGGGAAGAAAACATTGATGGTGTAATAGCTGGATATAGTGAATTTAGAGTTGAAAATACAATAAAATTATGTGAAAGATTATCATTGCCTTGTTACTGTAACTATGAACAATTAGAATTTACTCGTGATAAGAGAAAATTTAAGGAAAGATGTATACGTAATGGAGTTCCTGTAGTTAAGGATTATAAAACAGTAGATTCTGTTGATGAATTTCCAGTTATAGTTAAGCCTGTTGATAGAGGCGGTAGTATAGGGATTAGTATAGCAGCTAATAAAGAAGAATTAGAAAAAGCTTACAAGTATGCAATGGATTTATCTGTGTGCAAAGATGTAATTATAGAGAAATATATTGCCGATTGTAATAAATTTGATGCTTATTATGAGATTGTAAATGGAGAGATTATATTAGCTGGTACGGATGATGTTATTAATGCTAAGAATAATGCTTTAAAAAAAGTTGTTCAGAGCGGATGGATATTGCCGTCAAAATATCAAAAACAATTTGGGCAAAATGTAGACGAGAGTTTTCGTAAATTAATTATTGATTTAAAGATAAAAAATGGCTATATATTCTTTTCTGGATTTGCCGATGGGAAAGGTAATTTTATGTTTTTTGAGTGTGGATTTAGATTATGCGGAGGACATTTATACAATTATTTTCCACTAGTTGGGTACTATGATAATCTAGACTTACTTTTAGAGTATCAGCTAACTGGAAAAGTTACCAAACAATCTATAAAAAAAATAGATGAAAGATTAAAATGCTTGACGATTAATTTATATTCAAAAGCAGGAACCATAAAAGAATTAGGCGGATTCGATGAAATCAAAAAAATAGAAGATTGTAAGTTTGTATTAAAAAATGCTAATGTTGGACAAATATGTAAAGAAGATGAAGCTATATTGAGTAAATTAGGAATGGTGTATTTTTGCAGTAATTCAAATGAAAAATTATTAAAAGATACTGATTTATTATATAGCTATTTCTATGCTAGGGATTCTTATGGAAATGACTTAGTATATGACAGAATAGAACAAAGCGAATTAAAAAAATTTTTAGTATAAATTATTCGCAAAAATAGAAGGTTCTTAACATAAGGGGATGCATATCATGGCAAATAATATTCTCGTAACTCGTTCTTCAATGCCTAATTTTGAAGAATATATAGATGAAATTAAAGATATTTGGCAGTCGCATTGGCTAACCAACATGGGTGTAAAGCATCAGCAGTTGCAAAAGGATTTAATTGACTACATGGGTGTAGAAAAGCTGGATCTTGTGGTTAATGGGCACTTATCTTTGGAGCTTTCTTTGCAGGCGTTGAACCTGCAGGGCGAAGTAATCACTACGCCGTTTACCTTTGCTTCGACAACACATGCTATCGTGCGCAATGGCTTGAAGCCTGTGTTTTGCGATATTGACCCTGTGACCTACTGCATGGATGCAAAAAAAATCGAAGCGCTGATTAACGACCGTACATGCGCAATAATGCCTGTGCATGTTTATGGTCATATCTGCGATGTGGAAGAGATTGAGCGCATTGCCAACAAATATGGCCTGAAGGTTATTTATGACGCAGCGCATGCCTTTGGCGTGAAGTACAATGGCCGCGGTATTGGCAGCTATGGCGATGTTTCCTGCTACAGCTTCCATGCTACGAAGGTGTTCAACTCTATCGAGGGTGGCTGCGTTTGCTATCATGATGCAGACTTCGGCAGAAAGCTCTATGAGCTGAAAAACTTTGGTATTCATGGACCGGAAAGCGTTGAAGCAGTTGGAGCAAATGCGAAAATGAATGAGTTCTGCGCAGCCATGGGCCTGTGCAACCTGCGTCATGTGGATGGCGAGATTGCCAAACGTAAAGCAGTAGTAGAGCGCTATAGAAGCAATCTGGAAGGCGTAGAAGGCCTGCAACTCAGTCCGCTGCAGGAGGGCGTACAGCCAAACTATGCTTACTTCCCAGTAATTTTTGATGAGAAGGTTTTCGGTGCAAGCCGGAATGAAGTATTCGATGCTTTGGCAAACATCGGCGTAGGCGCGCGCAAGTATTTCTATCCGCTGACCAGCAGTTTTGACTGCTTCCATGGACAATATGACGTTATGGAAACTCCTGTTGCCGTGCATATTAGCAAGCGCGTGCTGACTCTGCCGCTGTATGCTGATCTGGCGCTGGAGGATGTTGACAGAATTTGTGAAGTAATTTTGGGGTGCAAAAAATGAAGGGTATAATTTTGGCAGGCGGCTCTGGCACAAGACTTTATCCGCTGACGAAGGTAACAAGCAAGCAGTTGCTGCCGATTTATGATAAACCGATGATTTATTATCCGCTGTCCACGCTGATGTTGGCAGGGATTAAGGATATTTTGATCATTTCTACACCTGAAGATACGCCGCGCTTTGAAGAGTTGCTTGGCGATGGCTCAAAGTTCGGCATCGACCTGTCCTATGCAGTACAGCCAAGTCCTGATGGTTTGGCGCAGGCCTTTATCATTGGCGAAGACTTTATTGGAGATGATACATGTGCAATGGTACTTGGCGACAATATATTCTATGGCAGCTACTTCCGTAAAAACCTTGCTGATGCAGTGAAGGCAGCGGAAGAAGGATATGCGACAATTTTTGGCTATTATGTCAAGGATCCTGAGCGTTTCGGCATTGTGGAATTTGACAAGAATCGTAACGTAGTTTCTGTAGAAGAAAAGCCTCAGCATCCAAAATCAAATTACTGCATTACAGGCTTGTATTTCTACGATAACAGAGTTGTGAAGATGGCAAAGCAGGTTAAGCCTTCGGCTCGCGGGGAATTGGAGATTACTGATTTAAACAGACTGTATTTAAATGAAGGTAAGCTTAAGGTGCAGCTGCTGGGTCGTGGCTTTGCATGGCTTGATACGGGAACGATGGACAGCCTGATGGAAGCATCTGTTTTTGTGCAGACAGTACAAAATAGACAGGGTGTAGTAATTTCCGCACCAGAGGAGATTGCTTATATGGAAGGCTTGATCAGCAAAGAGCAACTTTTGGAGTCTGCGAAGATGTATGGAAAATCTCCGTATGGCGAGCATTTGAAGATTGTAGCTGATGGCAAGTTTGTTTACTGATGAGCATTGGGAGAAGTATGATGGATATTCCAGTATTACATTTTTTTAATAATAAATATGTTATACCAGCGGCTGTATCGTTTTATTCGATGTTAGAGAATGCTGATAAAAATTACAATTATATATTATATGTAGGACATAGTGATATTACTAAAGAAAATCAAGAAAAACTGAAAAAAACAATAGAATGTTTCGGTAACGCACAACTGAATTTCATTGATATGAACAATAAATTTGACGATTTATTTAGAAAAACAAAACGGGGGGGAAAACTTCTCTAAAGAAATGTATTATAAATTTTTAGTTGCTTCGTTGTTACCACAATACGATAAAGTTATTGTAACTGATGTTGATGTTGTGTTTTTGGGAGATATAGCTAAAGAATTTATAGAGTTTGATATAAATGAAGAATATTATTTTGCAGGTGCTAAAAGTGGGTTAAGTAAATTAGGTTCTTGGATTGATAAGTTTTCTAGTAGTTATGATAAGGAATTTTCTATTGACGAGCGTAATTTGCTAAATTTTGCTGGCGGATACTATATCTTTAATTGTAAGAAAATACGCGAAGATAAATTAGAAAATAAATTCGTAGATTTTGCTTTGAAAAATTGCGAAAGAATTATTCAGCCAGAACAAGATACAATTAATATTTGTTGTGGTGATAAAAAGAAAGCACTTTCTCCAAGAGCTTTAGTTTGTACATACCTATATGATATGTACAAAAGTGAAGTTGATTATACTAAAGGATCAGGGTATGACGCTGATACAATAAAAGATGCATTAAATAATCCTATACAGGTGCATTATGCAACGACTAAAAAGCCTTGGCTAGAAGTATGCCCAAAACAAGAGTTGTGGTTTTCATATTTAGCTAAAACTCCTTTTTTTAAAGAGTATATGCGCAGATTGATGCCAGAAAATAGAAAAGTATTATTTAAATTCACATTGTTTGGAAGAACGTTTAGGTTTACGAAGGAACATGGAAAATAGATTATAATATTATAATCTTCTGCATGAAGGATGTAAGTTATGAATGATGAAGTGCATAAATTATTGAAAGAGATTAAAAATATTGTTTTAGATGTCACTATTGGGAAACCAAGTGTTTCGTTGACTGTTAAAGCGAAAAAAGTTTTAGATAAAGTGCTGGAATGGGTTAATAAATATGAATCTAAAAGCTTTGAAATGATAAATGTTGATATTTATAGTAAGATTTCAGATATCTGTTCTGAACTTAGAAAGTTACAGGTGCTATTAGATGCTCAGAATATACAAAACAAATCTTCTCTTGAGGCGGAACTTCTAATTAATATTAATAATAAATTGAATACTATAAAGAATAGCTTAGAAGATAAAGAACTGAAAGAATTAGATAGTTATCAAAAAAATCGGTTATTAGAAAATGATAGTAAGGAGTATGCTCAGTATGTATTGGAAAAAGTATATGAATGTAAAAAAGCATTAGATAATTATGAAGAAGAATTAAAGAGTAGACGCAGTAATCTTGAAGGCTTAGAGGACGCATTAGAAGAAAAGGCTCAAAGTATAGAAAAAGCACAAGATGAGTTTCAAGATAAGCTGAAGTTAAAAAACACACAATTTACTAAAAGAATACAAGATGAACTAGATAAACTGGCTAGTAATATATATGAAGAGCAGTTGGCTAGTTATTTCCATGAAGAACGGCTTGTGTTAAAAGGGGAAATACAGCCACCAATTATATTAGCTTCTATCGCTTGTACTATATTATTAATATTTTTTATTTTGAAGAAAACTAATAGCATAATGCCTGATATATCAGAAGGAGTATTTTTATGCTTGCTTAGTTTAGGTATTTTTTCCAGTAGCCTTTTAATACTTGATTTCTTGTTTGAATTCATAAATTATAAATATATTGCGAAAAACATAAAAAAAGATAATAGGGTACAGCTAAATAAAATTTTTAGCATGAATTTTAAGCTGAAAACTATCAATGGTTTGATGACACCATTTTGGTGTTGGCTAATAGGTATATTTATTGGAATGGGGAGTATCTTTGTTATTGCTTTAGAGCGATATATTTCATTGCGAAATAGGGGATTAAGTGTTAGTGCTTACATAGAAAATATTATTCCTAGCATAGCTTTATGTTTAATCTTAATTTGGTTTACTTGGTTTTGCTCTAAGCAGTTTTCGTATATAAAACAAATTTGTGACGAATATGAATATAAGTATGTTTTGTCTAAATCTTATTTGAGCTATAGAGATGAAGCTAAAGGTTTGGGAGATAGTACAGAAGTAAATGCCTTATTGATAAGTCTTTTAGATTCTGTTATTAAAAATATTGCCACTAGTCCCGTACGATTAGTAAAATTAGATTCTCACATGCCAATTGCAGAATTGTTAAAAATACTTAATCCTATAAATAATAGTACTAAAAATAATAAGTAGATAAGTACCTGAATGATAAAAAACTTTACTGCTAGTTGCCGTATAGCGTTCTTGATAATATAATTAAAACTATGTATAAAATTTTCGAGTAGAGGTGAGCTTATGTTTTTTGTAAATAAAGAATTGTTACGAAAACTTTTGGATTTTAAAGATGAGAAAGACTTAGCGGATGAGTTCAATGATTTAGATAGAATAGAACTAGCAATTGACAAAGTAGAAATAGGTGGTTCAGTGATTGAAGCAGAATTGCTTACTAATGAAATATATAATAAATATCCTACTATAGAGTCGATGTTGAAAGCTTCTATTAGTTTACCAATGAATTTCAATGTCACTAACAACTATATTTATAATGAGCGGAGTAATGTTATAAATAAATTACAGGTAGATTGTATAATGAAGTTGCACACCTAAGAAAATAAAAAATCCATAGCAGCTTCTCCTGTGTTAGAATTAAGTTGACAGACACAAATCTAAAGGAGAATCGCTATGGATCAACTTAATTCTACCACACATCATCAAAATGGTAAACATCGAGGAACGCGTAATTATTCAAACCAGGCTCAAGGATAACCTGTCCCCAAACAAAATTGCCTCAGAAATTGGCTGCTCGCCCAACACTGTTCGCAATGAAATCAAACGTGGCACAGTTTCGTTTTACAATGGCAAAATTCAGCGTTATAAGGCTACTGCCGGACAAAGCGTTTATAAAGCCAATAGAGGCAATTCCTGCCGTCGCTGCGAGTACTTAAACAAGCTTGACTTCATCACCTATGTAGAAGATCGTTTCTTCAATGACGACATCTCCATAGATGCCTGTGTAGGCGAGGCCTTGGCTAATGATTATTTCCCACGTAAGGAGATGCTTTGCACTAAGACCATCTATAATTACATAGATAAAGGCCTTATGAAGATACGCAACCACCACCTTCCAGAGAAAATTTCCCGCAAGCCTAAGCGTGAACAAGTACGCAAAAGCAAAAGAGAACTCGGCAGATCTATTGAGGAGCACCCCCAACATAGACAACAAACTAGAGTTCGGACATTGGGAAGCCGACCTTGTTATAGGCCAAAAAGACAAGAGTGATGAAGCACTGCTTACATTGCTGGAACGTCATATGCGTAAGTATATGCTTGTCAAAATAGCAGGCAAAACAGCGTCAGCCGTAATGGAGGGGTTTGCTAAAGTCAAAGACTACTTCGGCGATAAATTCAGCGATGTATTCAAGACTATAACCACCGACAATGGCTCAGAGTTTGCTGAGCTCAGCAAACTGGAAGAGGCAAGCAAAACCCTTGTGTATTATGCTCATCCCTATGCTTCATGGGAAAAAAGCAGCAACGAGAGACACAACCGTTTGGTGCGCCGCTTCATAGCTAAAGGCAAGCGTATAAGCGATTATGGACTGGATGCTGTTGCCAGGATTGAGGACTGGTGCAACAACCTTCCTCGTAAGATATTAGGCTACAAAACCCCTGATGAATTGTTTGAAGCTAAGCTGGATGAAATTTATGCAATTTGATTAGGAAAAATGTGCAACTTGTTCTTGCAATTTACGTAAATAAATTACAACAAGATAAAGCAGGAATATGTTGTTATATGATATTGAAGAAAGGTTTGGCTACTTGCGTAGAAGAGGTTATTAAATATGTCGAGAATTAGTTGACTAGTATAAGATGTTTTGTTAATGAAGAATTAGTAGAGTAAGTACTATTGCGAAAGGGTGAGAACTATGGAACGTATTACAATAAAAAGATTTGGACCAGTCAAAGATATAGAATTTACTTTAGACAGACAGTACAATGTCGTTATTGGGGAGCAGGCTACTGGTAAAAGCACACTGGCTAAGTGTATCTATTTTTTTAAAGATGTGATATCTGAGATGGAAAATCTCATTGTAAGGCAGCCTGAAAAAATCATACATTCCAATGCTAATGAAATTTTAAATATGTACTATAATCAGGCGACAAATTTATTTTTAGCTTCATTCGGGAATTATAATGAAATACAAAATTATGAAATCAATTTTTTTTATGACACTGGCAAAATTGCTTACATAAAAAAAATAAGTAATAAGTTATTATTTTGTTACGATAGTGTAACAGAATCGGATATCAAAGATATTATTCAGGAAAATTTAATAAACGTAGAAGAAAAGACATTAAATAATATGTCTTTTTGTGCTTGGAGAATTAATGCATTATTCGGTAGCTATACAGCAAGAATGTTTATACCAGCATGTCGGAGCAGAGTTACATCTGGTATTGGAGATAGTTTCTCTTGGAGAAGCGCAAGGAGTACAGATATATATTTAAATGGCATGATAGATAGTATAACGCAGTATAGATTTTTTTCAGAGACATTTAATGAAAAAAAAGCGGTTGAATCATATTATTTAAAAAAAGTATTTTTGAATGATTTGAATATACGTTTTTCTGAGATGAAAAATTTGAAAAAAACTATTTTAAAGGGAGAATATCAGGCTGATAATAAAGAAGGCAAAACGTGGATAAAACTAAACAATAATTCTTTAATTCCAGTTGAATATGGTTCGTCTGGACAGCAAGAGTCGTTATGGATTCTTAATTTCCTAACAATGATTATGTATAGTGCAAGTAGTAGGTTCTTAATTATCGAAGAACCTGAAGCGCATCTTTATCCAAAGGCACAATTTGAATTAGTGAAGTTAATTGCTTTAGTTGCTAATACAACTGGTAGCCAGATAATGATAACAACGCATAGTCCGTATATATTATCAGCTTTTAACCTATTGACTTATGCTGGTAAAGTAGAAAAAGATCAAGCAGAGGGTTTGATAGCAGCTTCTCAGCGTATTGCTCCCCAAAAACTAGGAGCGTTTAAATTAGAAAAAGGAATTTGTAGAGATATTTATGATGAAGCAGAAGGATTAATCAGTTCGGAAGAAATTGACACTGCTTCTGTAGAGATGAATACCTTATTCGATAAGTTGATAGACGAAGAGTGCAATGAAATGAGGTAGATTTATGCTGTGCAAATTGTTTGCTCAATGCTATGCGGAAAACGTTGTGTCTTGCTTAAAGAAGAAGCGTGGATGCTTGGATTTCAAGGGAAAGTGCTCTGTTTTAAAATGTGAAGAAAATCGTAAAGTATATAGATTAACAACAGAAGGTTGTAAGATTGCTAAATATCATGTTGATAGCGGCTTAATTAATGATGCTACGCAAAAGTGTGATTATATGTTGATTTGTTATGGCAATGAATGCAAGATTGTATTTGTGGAATTGAAGGGGAATGACACAAATCACGCTTGCGATCAGTTAAAGGCAACATTAGATTTATTGGCTGACAGATTTACAAAAATAGGTAATAAGCGATTTTTTGCTAGAATTGTCAACACGAAGAGTGTTCCTAATATAAAGACGACAGCACATTATAAAAATTTACGAGCAAAACTAAATTTATTGAATCCGTCTAATGGTGAATATATAAAAATAAGTTCTAGAAAACTTGATGAATCCTTGAGCAATTTAGAAAGTAGTAAGTAATGTACTAAAATGAGAGAGGTATAAACACATGAACATAATCGTAACTGGTGGTGCAGGTTTTATCGGCAGTAATTTTATTTTTCATATGCTGAAAAAGTATCCGGACTACCGCATTATTTGTCTGGATAAGCTGACATATGCAGGCAATCTTTCAACATTAGAGCCTGTAATGGATAATCCTAACTTCCGCTTTGTCAAAGCAGACATCTGCGACAGAGCAGCGGTGAATAAGCTTTTCGAAGAAGAAAAGCCTGATATTGTGGTAAACTTTGCTGCTGAGTCGCACGTTGACCGTTCCATTGAAGATCCTGGCATCTTCTTGCAGACGAACATCATGGGCACGGCAACACTTATGGATGCGTGCCGCAAGTATGGCATTAAGCGCTATCATCAGGTTTCGACAGATGAAGTGTATGGCGATTTGCCGCTCGACAGACCTGACCTGTTCTTTACGGAGGAAACACCGATTCATACAAGCAGTCCTTATTCTTCCTCTAAAGCTGGCGCAGACCTGCTCGTAATGGCTTATCACAGAACTTATGGCCTGCCGGTGACCATTTCTCGCTGTAGCAATAACTACGGACCGTATCATTTCCCTGAGAAGCTGATTCCGCTTATGATTGCGAATGCCTTGGCAGACAAGCCGCTGCCAGTTTATGGCGAAGGCTTGAATATACGCGATTGGCTGTATGTCGAAGATCACTGCAAGGCGATTGACCTGATTATTCATAAGGGCAGAGTAGGCGAGGTATATAATATCGGCGGTCATAATGAGATGCGCAATATTGATATCGTGAAGCTGATTTGTAAAGAGTTAGGCAAGCCGGAGAGCCTGATTACGCATGTAACGGACCGCAAAGGTCATGATATGCGTTATGCAATCGACCCGACGAAGATTCATAATGAGCTAGGCTGGCTGCCGGAAACAAAGTTTGCTGATGGCATTAAAAAGACCATTAAATGGTATCTTGAGAACCAAAAGTGGTGGAAGGATATCATTAATGGCGAGTATCAGAATTATTATGAAAAGATGTATGGGAATAGGTAAAAAAAGAGGCCAGTATAGCTGACCTCCTTGCTTGTTATATCTTCGATTGTCCACAATTAGTTCTTAAATCTTCACGCTTATACTTAAATTTTTCTGATGCCAGCGAATTAGTTTCATCAAAGTGATTCGATTTGATATCCAATATACTGCATAACAGCTCATAGGCTAAGTCATTAGTCCAATAAAAGTTTTCATGCTTTTTCAGTGTATCGTATACTTCTTGATGCTGTGCTATATACTCATCAGCAAAATAAGTAAAAAACGGAATTCTTACGCTCGCCAGGCCTTCAAAGTTTGGCGAGCGTCTTTTGTCTGGAACAGTGGCATGATCAGAGAAGTAGACCATCGCCTGTAGGTTAAGGTTATCCTTAGCATAGTTGAAAATTTGCTCAAGCACGGAATCTGTATAAGCAATGGAATTAGAATAGTTTAATTCTAATTCATATTTTCCAGCAGTACCAAATTTAGTAAAGCTTTCAGGATAACGATTAAGAAAATTAAAATGGCTTCCTTTTAAGTGGACAACAAGGAAATTATTTTTAGTTGTATCTAATTCTCCTAAATAATCTAATAAAGATTCGTCATATTGAATTTGATTAAGTTCCTGTTTCGTCCATTTTGCAACATCTGCAGTATTGGCAATTAATGTGACCGGGGTATCAGCACTACCAAGGTGGCCTTGGTTGCTATACCAGTGAACTTTATATCCCGCCTTATGCGCTATATCGATAATAGAGCATGATTCATAGAATTTTTTATCATTATATTGGTTTATCTCTGTCATTGCATTAGATACAGCTATTACAGTGCCTGGAAGAATAGAGAAAGCATTAGGGAAAAGAATAAAGTTTTTGCTTTGAGCCATCCTGTCGAGCCAAGGAGTGGTATTATATTTGTACTCTTTATTGAAGGCCTTCATATAGTCGCGTGATGCAGATTCGCCGATGACAATGAGAATAGTTTGCGGTTTTTGGCTTTTGTTTAATGATGTAACCTGTAACTTGCTGATGCGTTTCTGCATATTTTGGCTGTATTGCAGATTAGTTGCCAGATATTCTTTGACATCTAAATAAAATTCTACAATGGCTGTGCGAATAAAAACGCCATGCTTTTTCTTCCAAAGATATATAGATAAAAAAATGGCTGTAGCAGCGATTACTGCTAGATTAATAATAGGAGTAGATTGTAATATTATTAGTTCCTGGTAGTTAAAGAACAAAACGATGAGCGTAGTGCAAATACTGCTAAAGAAAGCGGTAATATTAAGCGTTAAAGGCATGGATTTAATATACTCAATAATTTCGTTGTAGTGAGTTTCTTGAATCATTTCCATACCATTTTCGTTAATGCAAGCTTTGTAAAGGCCATAGTAAATCAATTGTGCTACAGGGATAGCAAGCATTATCAATTCTGTAATAGTAATAAGAATAGTGGCAGGAATAGCAAGCCAGCTAACCTGCTTAATAATAATCCCCAAAGAAGAAATCCAGGCTATGAAATAAAGGCCTAAGACTGCTTCAAAGTGAAATTCGAAATCAGAAGAAACTTCATGATTGCTGATGAAGTAAAGAGTTGGGTAAGTGAAAATCCAAAGAATAGCTATAATCGTCGGGATTACGAATAGTGGAGACGATAGAGGCATGCCGGCTAAAGCAGCAGGCAGTACTGCAAGAATAGCGCAGGGGATGAAACGGCGCATTTGCAGATAGGTTGCTTTATTGCCTAACCCATGGGAAATCTTCAGATAATAAACATAGGAAAACAGGTAAAATATAATCGCTGTTATAATATATATTTTATTGATGTAAATCATAATGCTAGAACTCCTCTGCAGACTAATATTCAGTCAATTTAAAAACATCTTTATCATAGCAGAAAACTACTATAGAGTCAATTTTAGAGTGGTTAAGTTGATGACGTATAATAAGTTGTGCATATTCAATTCAAAAAAATAGACATAGAGACTATCATTCCTTACAATGATTCTCTGGTGATAGAAGGTTTTAGCTGGAACCATTAGCAATCTGAATCAAAAATGCTTGGCTCAAATGTGAAATTTTCGTCAGAGAATTGGCTGCGTGTACGTACCAATAACGTTATTGAATGTGTAAACAGAGAAATAAAGTGTCGCACAAGAGTGATAGGCATGGTTCCTGTTGGTGAATCAGCATTAATGCTTGTATGTGCAAGATTACGTTATGTAGCTAGCAATGATTGGGGAAAAAAGCGTTATTTAAACATAAAGCATCTAACGGATATGCTTGCCGAAGAACTGTATTGTGAAGCAAAAATATCTTAAAGACAGCTAACTTAATAAGCAAAGGTATCTAAAGCAGAAGAAATTTGTGCAAAACTATTGACAGTACCATCGTTCTATATAACTTTGTAGTGTTTAAAAGTATTGTAAACACTTTAATTGAAGTGAATTGGAATGTCTAAGAACGCAGAAGCGTATATGATACACAAAAAATATCTAAAAAAAGCGTCAAAATCCCTTGAAATCAGCAGGATAATTTCCCTAAAAAGAGCGGGAGAGATTGCCGCAAAAGAGCGTAGTGGTTTATGTAATATCCAGGAAGTAGTATAATATTTAAGGTAAAAAGCTAAGAAATCAAACTTGCTTCATGCATGTATCTGATGTATGTTAAGCATCGCAACGAATCTTGAAGAAGGTGAAGAGAAGAAAGGAGGATGTTGGATCAATGGACAGAAAAGAATTGCTTGAAGAGTTGGTTAATAGTTGTAACGAACAAAAGAAAGCCTCCTTGTTGCCAAAACGAGATGCGTATTATGATGCTATATGTGAGATAGCACAAGCGTTGCTTGGCGACATTGAGGTGATAAATTTTTCTAATATATTTCTTGCAGAAGGAACGGAATTGTTGAAAAAAGCTGTTGTCCTGTTTGAAGAAGGTTTTTTTGACTGTTCATTCTATTTATTACGTTCTGCCACTGAAATTACATTGACCTTAGCTTACCTAACAGAATTGCCTACACGAGAACGAGAGGAAAAGTTATCGGATTGGATGAATATAAGACATTTTCCAATGCGTAAAAAAATGCTAGATAGTTTGACTAAAACTGGTAAAAACTTTGCTGAAATGAAAGAAAATATGCCGGAAGTGTTTGTTGAAATGCAGGAATTAAGCAATAAAATAAATAAGTATGTACATAAGCAAGGTTTTGATAAATTTTACGTATATAGAGAATGTTTCATGTATGATGAGGAAAGCAAAAATAATATCGTAAAAGAGTTTGAGAATGCTTTTGAAGGTAGCATCAAGATATTAGCGATTATGCGACTGGCAATAGATCCGTTTCCTATCCTGTTAATGGATGAAGAAATAGCAAGTAGAACTTTTGAGCTTGCTCCAACTTGCTTTAGTGAAGATTTTGTTGATAAATATCTTTCAAAGAAACTCCTTGGTAAATATAAAAAAATGCCAATGTATCAAGCATACTATGATTTAATCATTAACTGTAAAAAACAAAATGAGTATGTGTATAATGTTATTCATGATCAATACATAGATTCAAATCACATAGAGGAAATATTGAGTCAAAAAGAGTTGATGAGTTTAAGTGATGTAATCAGCACCTTAATAATTAAATACAGTTCTAAAGTTACTAATATCCATATAAGACAAGGATTAAGATCTTATTTTTCGGAAAGAAAGAGTCAAAATAACATGGGATTCTATAGTTCAGAGGTATTTCAGAAATTTGAAGAAAATGACCAATATATGAATCAGAAGTATGGTGATGCATATATTAGTCGATTTGAATTTCCAGATATGACTTACCTGGTTGAACATATAAAACCATTTAACGAAAATGAATATAACGATTTGAAGGAAAAGGTTCTAGGATATTTGAAAGGAGTAGAGTACTTTAAAGAGGCATAGGATTATTGTAAAGCGTGTCATCTGAACAAGAAATCTGAATATGACGTAACGCCGTAGGCAGTGATTTGGGCGAGACCATGAGCAATATTATCGCTGAATCCTACAAAATGGCAGAAAAATATGATATGCCGAGTCTGTACTCCTGCCATCCGCGTTCCCGAAACCGTCTGGCAGCCAGCGGCTTTGAACTGGACAAGCGCGTAATTCAGCATGAACCATTGGGCTTCTATGATTACAACTGCCTGCAGATTAATACCTTTGCTGTAGTATATGATTCCGGTACACTGCAGGAAGAAAGCAGCTTCTGCTAATGTTGCTGCAACATTGCATGTTGGCAGGATAAGCATAGATCTTTACGATAATGCTTACGGTGAATTTATAGAAAGCCTTCTTAGAGGATTAAAGTTATGTTGAATAGCTTTCATCCTGACCGAACATTCATAGCCTGCGGTTATACAAGAGGCATAGATGCTCTTGCAACTATTGTACAGGAGCAGTTTAAGCTTGATCCGTACAGGTATCTGACGTATGTGCTAGGCTTGGCTCCAAATCTTGAACAGGAAGATTATAAATGTATTGAACAGCTGTTGCCGGAAAATGCACCTGAAAACTGCAAAGCCAATTACAGAGGAAAATAATTTGAATGTGAAAAGGACCGCCGACGGCGGTTTTTTATGTGGAGACGTTTTAATAGGTGGCTATTTGATGCTTACAATTTATACAACAAAACTTCTGCTAGGATACCTGAAGAAATTTGCGCAAAACTATTGACAGTACCTGAAATTCAGTATCCACTATTATGCAAATCTCTGATATAATTTACTTGGGATATTGTGAGCATCTACATTTCCGCATTTATTCGTAGTAGCTGACAAATAAAGGACAAATTATTTGGTGTTTTTTGACAAGGTGTTCCGCTTTTTTGGAAAATCCCCTTGTATTGCCTAAAAAAGCATTCAGAGTCATATTTGTAAAATTATAGATGGCGGTCAAGAAGCCTTTAACTTACGCAAGCAAAAATATAATATTAGATGAACAATGAGGAATGGTTATCATGGAAAATATTGAAATAAATCTATTTGAATTAGATGAATTACCAAGATATGTTGAAATAGCTTATAAAAAATTAAAGAACAGTATTTTCTTTGATAAATCCAATGTTATTACACGAAATGATCTCGTTGAATTTGAATATGGTGATCAGTGGGAGAATAAGCTCAAAGATTTAGCGGCATCACTTACTGATTCCGTAAAATGGGAAAGTAAAGAAAAAGAGATTTTAGAAGCTATAAATATTTTTATTCTTCCTAAAACAATAAATAATACTACAGATAAAGAGAAAAGTAAGGTCATTTTCAATAAGAATCATAATGAAAAAATCAACATTAAAGATTTTCAATATATGATTGACATGCCTATAGAAGGACATATTTTGGGAGTTCTGTGGATTTTACTTATCGGTCGTTATCTTGATGAAGATGGTAAGATGTATAAGCATTCTTATGGTAATAGATTGCGCAGGAGTATTTTTAAGAAGGGTAAAAAACCTACCTATTATCCAGGAATGTTTGAGCCTTATTTTTCTCAATATACTGCTTGGCGTGATAATGGTATAGATATTGCCAGAGAACACCTTGATAAAGGTGATGACATAATTATTCTTACTATGGATTTACAGCGCTATTATTATTCTGTAAATTATCAAGAGGACGAGTTTGATAATATGCTCCAAGCTGTAAAAGGAGAAAATGATGATGAGAAATCCAAGGAAACTGATGTATTAACCCGTATTCATCATTTTGTGTTTAATGTGATAAAGAGTTATTCCTCTAAAGTGCGTAGTGCGTGTAAGGGTGAAGATTTATGGATAACAAAAGATGGTATTAAGCAAACTAGTGGAGAGCATGCTAACAATGTTCTTCCGATAGGTTTTTTACCATCTTGCATTCTAGCGAACTATCGCCTCAATGTTTTAGATCAACAAATAAATAGTCGTTGGAATCCTTTGTACTATGGTCGTTACGTAGACGATATTATTATTGTTGATAAGGTAGAAAAGAATAGTGAGCTGTATAAGCTGATTTATAATCAGAATACAGAGGCTTCTGATATTATAGAATTATATTTGACAAACTGTAATGCAAAAAAATGTGAAGCTTGTTTTAATCAATCTGAAAGAGCTTTATTTTGTCATAGTAATATTAAACAAAATGATGATAAAGATGATAAAAATATCGAAGATCAAGATTATTATTATCTTAATCCTGAATTTTTAAAGGTGCCTCTTGCTAGTAAGAGTAGTCAAAATGCTGAACCTGGTACAATGAAGGTTAATGGAGATGTGTATATAAAGGTTCAGAATAAAAAAGTTCGCTTATTTGTTTTTGATTCTGGCTCATCTGATATGCTACTACGATATTTCCAAAATGAAATCTTAAAAAATTCTAGTGAGTTTCGATTTTTAGCACCCGCAGATACGATATATAGCATTGATGCTTATTGCAAAATATTCGATGTAAAGTATTCGGACACTATCAATAAAATAAGCTCTTTAGAGGATATAGCGATAAACAAATTTGAGCTATCAAAATTCTTAGGTAAGCAGATGTCTATTAGTATGCTTACAGACAGTAAGGATAATCCTAATTTTTGTGAGCTTCTGAAGTTAATGCTTGATGATGTTTTAATAGAAAATTACATACTTTGGGAAAGAATTTTAGAAGTATTAATATTGAGGCATGATAAGAAAAATTTACTTCGCTTTACTCAGAATATATTAGATAGCTTACGCAAATTATCTTATAAAGGTGATGCTTCGTCTGATAAAGCTAAAATTTGTAGAAGGGATTTAGTAAGGGTATTCTATTCCAGTCTATGTAGAGTTATGGCACTTGCATGGGGGAGTAGCGCAGATAGAGCAATAAAAGATGTCTGCAAGATTTTCAAAGAAGCGCGGCTTGCAGATGAAGTAACTATTTTGGATGAAAAGACTATCTTCCGTTTTAGAAAACAGTATTGTTGTTCACGCATGCTGAATAAATTTATGGTTCCACTGTGCGTTGAAGGTATCATAAATAAACTGCAAGAAAAGATAAAGGTAATGGAAGATGAACTAGAAAAAGAGAATTACAAAGATGAACAGGAGAATATTTTTCTTTTTGATTTTAAAAATTCTCTAAGCTTGATTAGTGAAATTAATTTATCAACTAATAAGTACTATTATTCTCCTACAGTTATAAAACCAGAAGAATTGAAGTTTTTAATGTATACAGCTCAGATGTTCAGTAAAAAGAATAAACTAGAAGTAGATGAAGTAATTAACAAGCTTTACGCATTATTAAATTACAACTATGAATTTAGTAATGGAAATACAGGTGGCGATGATTATGACGGAGATAGGTTAGATAACGTTGTTACCGTTGTTTCTTCACATCGACCAGATACAGATAAATATGATTCTGATGATGCAATAGACAAAACTTTTGTTGCTATCAAAGGTGAAGCTAAGAAAAAGCTGCGTGTAGCTATAGCAAATACCAAAATATATGAGAAATATTTTGAAGATGTATTGAAAGATGTTTATGATCATTCATTAGCTAGGTATGAAAAGCTTGAAGAGATCCTAAGAATGGCGGTTAAGGAAAAAGTAGATATGATAGTCTTCCCGGAATGCTATTTACCTTATGAGTGGCTACCAAGATTATATAGGTTTAGCGCTACGAATAAGATAGCTATTATTTCCGGAATTGAGATTATAGCATTGAATCATTCCGATGAAAATAGCTTTCAAAAGGATATTTCAAACTTAACAGCAGTTATATTACCATATAAGATTAACAATTATAGCTTTGCGTATATGGCATTCCATGAAAAGATTCATTTCTCGCCAGAGGAACAAAGGATGGTAGTAAACTATAGCCATTTTTCACGTGAAGGAAAAACCTTGCAAATGTTTTATTGGCATGATGTTTTCTTTTCTGTATACTGTTGTTTTGAAATAGCTTCAATTCGTTTACGTAGTGCCTTTAAAAATTATTTAGACTTATTTGTTGCAGTAGAATGTAATAAGGATATTAATTATTTCTCTAATGTTATGGAGTCATTGTGTAGGGATATCCATTGCTATTGTTTACAGGTTAATTCGTCTAATTATGGTGATAGCAGATTAATTAAACCGGCATCATCTGCTCTAATGAATATGATGAGCATAAAAGGTGGACGTAACGAAGCTATTATAGTAGAAGATGTAGACATAGATGGGTTGAGGAACTTTCAACGTAAACAATATGAATTGCAAAGGGATGAAAAAGATAAATTTAAAACAACACCTCCTGGCTTTGATGTAAGTATCGTGGATGCGAAACTTCATAAGCGATTGGTGAAGCGAATTCAAGAGGAGTTAAGAATGCGCTAGAAAAGGACTAAAAAAGGCATTGGTTCCAATTTTGTGGTTGACCTAGTCCATGCTATTGGGTTTCAATGGCTGGAGCGTATTACTCCAGCCATTTTTGTAAGTTCCCAATCCGCCGTATATGAAAAAATCAGGACTGCGTAGTGGTTCTGATATAAATCATATTCATTCACCAGATATTTTATGTGCTAAATAGATGGAATGGAGAAAGTTTTTTGGGGAGGTTTAGTGTATATATGACTGAAAGCAAAATGAGATTATATACTTGACAAAATAGAGAAAAACACCTACAATAATGACAAACACAAAAGAAAGGGGCTGAACTCATGACTACTCGTCTGGAACATTGTTTTACTGAAAAAGGAAGACAAGGGTTATGCGATTTGTTTCAAGGCTCTATTGAATGCAGAAATCAGATTTTAAAAAATTATCCTATTAGGAATTCAAAAGGAAATTTGGTTTGGGACGTATTGTTTAGAATGCTTATGGAAGAAATGGAGTCTGATTATGGTTTTGTGAGTTGTGAAGCTTTTATTGCTAACAGAGGATGCTGGAATTTTGCATTGATTTACTCGGATGGTATTTTGTTTTCAATTATGCGTGAAAAAAGATTTACACAGTTGCAAAAGGAATTGACAAAAAACAGTAAGTCAACACATTATGCTGTTAGTTTAGCTAGAATTCTTAATATTGGGGTGAAGAATCAACAAGGGTGTTTATTCTCTGTTACTGATGATGTTGTTGACCAACGCTCCGCTGATATAACTAGTAAATTGTTACAACGCTTAGATATAGATAGTGATTTAATAGAAGGCTTCGTTATGATTTTAATTGATGCGGACGATACACATTTATATTCTGCCAGAATGGTATTAGTGAATGGTGCATTGGAAATATGCGATGAATACAGTCTTAAAGATTATATTCAAATTAAGGAGCCTATTATTGTTGAATCCGTTCAAGAATATCCTGATGCTAAACCTGATGATCCGAGCAAAGGCCTTAAATTGACAGGTAAAGCTGAAGCAAGAAAGGCTAAGAGACAAGGAGCACTTAAACAAATTAGTGCTTCTGAGGTAAATGAAAATATCAAGTAATACTTTGGAGGTAAGCGCCATGAAGGGAAAATTTAATAATCAAAGGTTAAAAGATGCCATGGAATTACGTTGTATGTCTATTACGGAGTTATCACAATCAACCCATATCTCGCGACAGACAATAACTGAATATAGGACTAATCCAGAATGTAATCCCGACATTTTAAAAATTAAACGTATTGCTGAAACATTAAATTTTCCGTTCAGTTTTTTCTTAGAAAAAGGCTTACCGATGAAAAGTAACGCTGCATACTTCAGATCTCAACTTACGACCAAACAGTATTACAGAAAAGCGCAGCAAGTGAAGCTTAAATTAATAGCAAGCATATATGATTTCTTAAAGGAATATGTAGAGTTTCCCGCTTTTAATGTTCCTATTTATGCTAATTTGAAGCCAGAAAATGCTGCAGAACAGTTAAGAAAAGAATGGGGGTTAGGTGAGAGACCTATAGAAAACATGATTCCACTGCTTGAGCAACATGGAATATTGATAGTTTGCCTTGAGACTGAAACTGACGCTATAGATGCTTTTACTCAAAGGTTTTCCCTGGACAACGGAGACAAGATATACGTTATTGGGTATTCTGCTAATAAAAAATCAGCTGCAAGAGTTCATTTTGATTTAGCTCACGAATTAGGACATATTTGCTTGCATGATTGGCAAGAGGTTGATGAACTTGAAAGAGAAGAATTCAAGTCAAGAGAACAGGAAGCCAATAGTTTTGCATCAGCATTCCTATTACCGAAAAAAACATTTTTAAGAGATTTGGATACCTGTGATTTGAGCATAAAAGGGTATAGTAAATTAAAAAGAAAATGGCGTACCTCAATTGCCGCTTTGTTGATGAGAGCTAATAGATTGGGTGTTATAGACAATATGGCGTATAAGGATATGATTATTAGAATGCAAAAGCAGGGGATTAGAAAACAAGAGCCATTGGATAACGAATTAATTACTGCTGAGCCTAGTATTTTGAAAACAGCAGTCAATTTATTATTGAATAATAATGTTTTTGACAGGAACGATTTTATGAATGCTTTGACTGATGAAGGATGCCTATCTTTGTACCCAGAACAGGTCGAAGAATTGCTTGGGTTGCAGAAAGGAACTTTACAGACTAAAATATTAGATTTTAATCATTTACTTTTAAAACAAAAATTAAAAACAATTTAAGTATAAGAGATGCATAAGGTTGCATTCTAGAGTATAGCAGAACACCGCCAAGCGAGCGCGTACAGCGTACATGGCGGTGTTTGTAATCTGAGTAATATAGTGGAGAAAATAATGTTACGTAAATAAGAGAAAATGAGATTGGAGGAAAATGAATATGCCAAAGCGAGTTTATATTAGCGCTGATTATTCCGAGGATAATGGAGACAGAGAAGTCGTTGAAACTTTAAAAAAATGGGGTATGGACAATTGTCGTATAGTGGAGTTTATTGACATGGCAGAGGTTCGTACTGGTAGTGTTTCCGATAGTGATAATTGTAGACCTTGTATGTTGAAAGAGGAATTTAATAAACAGATAAATGCTTCGTCGACGGTTATTTTTGTAGTTGGTGATAAAACTGCTGTACGTATGGCAGGAAGCAATTGTAGTAGAAATTTTGATACAAAACGGACTGAATGTTTTTGTACACCATATAAGAAAAATTGTAATGGCAGTAAGCTTTGCAATGTTTATTACTTGTATAAACCTATAGATGATGTAGGCAATGTAAATAGTTATTCTTATCTTAGACATGAATTTGAGCAAGCTAAAAAGAAAAATAAAACTATTATCATTTTATATAATTCTTGTCGAAATGAAAGACAATGGCTTCCTTCATATATGCGGGAATATGAAGATAATGCTCATCCGTTTTGGATTAAAAATTCTTTAGGACAAAAAATTGGTGATTATTACTACATAAAGAAAGCCTTGGGGTATGAAGAATAAAATGCTTACGTTTTACAATAAATACATAAAAGGTGCTGAGGCTTTATGGGCATTTATTGTTGCATGTATACCCGAAGCATTATTAGGTGACTGGCAAGACTGGGTTGGTTTTTCTCAACCATTTAAAGCTTTTTTAGCGAGAATGGGGATATTGGGTTTATTGATATTATTAAATTGTTGTCGAATTTATTTGCGGCAAAGAGTACAAATAGAGGGATACAATTACTGCATACAAGTAGAGTATGGCGATATATTCAAAATGGCTAATTGTAAAAAAGTAATACCTTTTGATGAATGTTTTACAACTACAGTTGGTCGGCAACCAGGTGATATCAAAGAATCATCTGTTTGTGGGCAATATTTATCGCGAAAACCAATTACTGAACAGGAAATGCAAAATTTAATAAATTTAGCAGAGTTGAATCCACAGAAAAAAAAATCGCAATATAAAAGTAAAATTAGGTATGAGTCTGGGAAATTAGTTCCTAGAGGTGATGATATGTTATTGTCTTTTGCTAAGTTGGATAAAGATGGATTGGGGGAATTAACCAGAGAAGAGTATTTAAAGAGTTTATCTTTATTATGGCAAGAGATTAATAAACGTGATGATCAAAAAAATGTTTGCATGCCTATTTTGGGTTCTGGGGTAACACGTATAGGTGATAAAACACCTACGCAGCAAGAGCTTTTGGATATAATGATATTAAGCTATAAATTAAGCGCTTATAAACTAAAGAATCCTAGAAAATTATGTATTGTCTGTAAAAAACAGGATGGTTTTTCATTAGATAAAATAGGAGAAAGTTTGTAAATATAGTTTTTATAGGTGCATCTAGTAAGTATTATAAAATGTTTGTGATGCTTACCAACTTTAAACAACTTCGCTAATCGCATGCTTCAATATAAGCATATATGTCTCTCCGATGCATATCTCCTAATCTAGATATTTTCTACAAAAAAATAATGCTAGAATATTTATTATTATTCTAAATCACCATTTTCTGGAGGTCATTCTTATTAATATCATCGTAACCGGCGGCGCCGGTTTTATCGGAAGCAACTTTATACATATATTTCACATGCTGGCCCAGCACTCGGAATATCGCATCATCTGCCTTGATAAGCTAACCTACGCAGGCAATCTGGCCACTCTGCAGTCTGTAATAGACAAGCTAGGCTTTCGCTTTATGCAAGCAGATATCTGCGACAGAGAGTAAGCGTCAAATAAAACCACTGCTTACAAATCGTACAATTTGGGTGTCCCCCAAAAGTTGTGGTATGCGCTCTAACGTTTGTGTGGTTAGGCTTTAACAGATTTTGTGGTTTCGCTACGGCAAAAGTTGTGG
>OFMH01000421.1_pt1 | contig 31608 bp, 37 predicted proteins | sample 1541761 | NCBI WGS metagenome assembly OFMH01 (sample SAMN04209249, study PRJEB22552) | human gut metagenome | biome: gut; material: feces | host: Homo sapiens | place: USA: Oklahoma
CTTGGGGGGAGGCCCCCTGGGAGGATAGGAAGCCGCTGATTAAGCAAGAAGCACTAGCATATGCTAGTGCTTCTTTTGTTATATGAAAGATGAAATGAAATAAAAATTACGACGGATGTCCGAAGACGACGGGACTGCCGTTGTCGGAATAATGTGCCAGCCTTTAAGACGGATGCTGCAAGCAACAAGACTGCCGTTATCAGATTCATGTGTCAGCTTTTAAAACCCCATACAGCCGCCGTCAGAACTACCTGTCATACCTTAAGATAAAATTACTCAGAATTACAGAATCATTAAGAAAAACATTTTTATACAGATGTCGAGCTAAAAGTTTTTTCCTTACTCTATGGATACGGCCATTGATCATCCCCATGTCTCCGCCCGTGGCACTGCGGTGGAACCTGTAAACTTCGAAAGCTTGCGACTCAGCTTTGCCGAAAAATCCATCAGCCTCGCTAAAACCAAAGAAGCACCGGTCAATACCGATGCCTCTTTTTTTTATGCATGTTTTCCTCTGATTTAAACAATACTTAATGAGTAATGATTTTATAATAATAAAGATTCTCAAAAAGCACTATGCAAAATCATGTTGCTTATAGTATAATGTAACCAAATTAAATAGTACTACAGAATTTACTTAACTTTTTATGTATATAGAGGAGGGCTTTGAATGAAGAACATTCGTATTGAAGCAGTTGTTGGTCGTGAAATTTTGGACTCTCGCGGTAACCCCACGGTACAGGCCGACGTTATTTTGTCTGACGGCACGGTAGGCCGCAGCGCAGCTCCCAGCGGCGCATCGACAGGCCAGTTTGAAGCTCTTGAACTTCGCGACGGCGATAAGAGCCGTTATGGCGGCAAAGGTGTAACCAAAGCCGTTGAAAACATCAACACGGTACTGCAGGACGTATTAAAAGGACAGGATCCCTTTGATACCTACGGCATTGACCGTCTGATGATTGATGCTGACGGCACGTCGGATAAATCCCGTCTGGGTGCCAATGCGATTTTGGCAGTATCCCTGGCTACGGCCAGAGCAGCTGCAGCTTCGCTGGATATTCCCTTGTACCGCTTCTTAGGCGGCGTAAACGGTAATTACCTGCCCGTACCGATGATGAACATTTTGAATGGCGGCGCTCATGCTGCCAATACGGTAGACGTTCAGGAATTCATGATTATGCCTGCCGGCGCTCCTTCCTTCCATGAAGGCCTCCGTTGGTGCGCTGAAGTCTACCACGCACTGGCAGCTTTGTTGAAGAGCAAAGGCTTGGCTACTTCTGTTGGTGACGAAGGCGGCTTTGCTCCGAACCTCGCCAGCGATGAAGAAGCTATTCAGTACATCCTGAAAGCTATCGAAGAAGCCGGCTACAAACCGGGCACGGATTTCGTCTTGGCACTCGACGCAGCTGCCAGCGAATGGAAAGGTGAAAAACAGGGGCAGTACCATCTGCCGAAGAGCGGTCAGTCCTTTACGACGGATGAATTAATCGCTCATTGGAAGAAACTGTCCGATGCATATCCGATCTACTCCATCGAAGATGGTCTCGACGAAGAAGATTGGGAAGGCTGGGCAAAATTGACTCAGGCTTTGGGTCAGCGCGTACAGCTCGTCGGTGACGACTTATTCGTTACCAACACGGAACGCCTGGCTAAAGGGATTGCCCAGGGCAGCGGCAACGCTATCCTCATTAAATTGAACCAGATCGGCTCCATTTCGGAAACGCTGGAAGCCATTAAATTGGCTCATCGTTCCGGCTACCGGGCTATCGTATCCCACCGCTCCGGTGAAACGGAAGATACGTCCATTGCAGACCTGGCAGTCGCTTTGAACACGGCACAGATCAAAACAGGCGCACCGAACCGCAGTGAACGCGTTGCAAAATACAATCGCCTGCTGCAGATCGAAGGCGAACTCGGCGGCAAAGGGATTTATCCCGGCTTCGAAGCCTTCGGCATTCAGCGCTGATAGTGATCTTGTCCCCAACTACAAACTTGTTGTAAGATCGGCATAAGAGACTTCCCCAGTGTTGTCAGCCCATATTCTACTTTGGGCGGCACCTGGGGATATTCTTTTCTATAAATGATGCCGTCAGCTTCCATTTCCTTGAGCTGCTGGGATAACATTTTATGTGTTACTTTCCCCAGGGCTTTTTTTAGTTCGCCATAGCGCAGCACTTCTTTTTTCCAAAGCCAAAAGAGGATGTGCATCTTCCATTTTCCGTTGAATAAGGAACAGGCGTAGGCAAAGGGCTGGACATCGACGGATGTAAATTTTTCGTCCATGATTATACACTCCTTTCTGTTAGAATGATACAAAAAGAGAGTAATGAAGTCAATACTTCCCTTTGGGATAGTACCTTACTTAATAGTGCCTTGTTGATTCTTTGACCTTTTATCCATATAATGATAGGAATATCGTGTAAGTTAGTTAACGGATTACATGGAATAGGAGGAATGAATGATGAAGGTATTAATGGTGAATGGAAGTCCCCATCTCAAAGGCTGTACCTATACGGCGCTGGAAGAAGTCGGCAAAACGCTGAAGGAAAATGGCGTCGACTATGAAATTTTTCAGTTAGGGCCCCGTCCCATGCGAGACTGTATCGGCTGTAATAAGTGTAACGGCCATGGCTGTATCTTTAAAGATGACAATGATGATGCCGTCAATCGTTTCTTGGAAAAGGCCACAGAAGCTGATGGTTTCGTCTTTGGTTCTCCCGTCTACTATGCCCATCCGAGTGGTCAGATCTTATCGTTCTTGAATCGTGTCTTTTACTCCTCTGCCGTTGGGGAACTCTACCCCGTTTTTGCCGGCAAGCCGGGGGCAGCTGTCGTTTCGGCCCGCCGCGGCGGTACGACGGCATCCGTCGATGTATTGAATAAATACTTTGGCATTGCCAGCATGCCCATTGTCCCCTCTACGTATTGGAACATGGTCCACGGCATGACGCCCGATGAAGTTCTCAAAGATTTGGAAGGCCTTCAGACCATGCGCAATATCGGCCGCAATATGGCCTGGATGCTGAAAGGCTTTGCGAAGCAAGAGCAAGAAAGTGCTTTTGCCGATCATGTCGAAACAGAACATCGAACTGACTTTAATCACTAAACTTGATTGTAAGGCGAGCTATAACGCCTTACGGGAATGGAATTTAATTTTTGCATAACAAAACGGTTGCTGTCCTGAGAGAAAATCCTCGGACGGCAACCGTTTTGTTATAATACTGACTTAAATTAGACTATTTTTGTACCGCTTTACTAGATTAAAGAAAGGAGGTAAAGCTATCGTACAAGAGTCTGACTTACCAAGGGGGAGCTAAGCTAAACTTTATTTATTAAGAAGACTGTGGCTGCGGCTGTAGCCGTAGTAAATGATCAAGCCGAGAACGAGCCAGCCGATGAAGAGCATATGGGTCAACGGCGACAGTTCATAGATAAGGTAGAAGCAAACGATAACGCCGATGGGGGCAATGATCGGAAGAATCGGGCAACGGAATTTCCGCGGGATTTCCGGGTGGTTGCGGCGCATAGCGACGATACCGATGAAGTTAATTAAGAATACTGCCAGCGTACCGGTGTTGGATAATTCGACGATGTGCATCAGCGGAACGAAACCGGAGATGATGGCGATAATGATCGAACCAACGATGGTAATCAGATACGGTGTGTGGTACGTATCATGAATCTTGCAGAGATGCTGCGGCAGGAGGCCGTCGCGGGAAACTGCAAAGAAGATACGGGACTGGCCGAAGAGGTAAACGATAAGCGTCGTAATGATACCGGCCAAGACGCCGATTGCGATGAGGTTGGCAAGATCAGGCCAGCCGAGGAGACGCAGCGCATAAGCAACCGGTTCCGGCGTATCGAGCTGGGTATAGTTAACGGCAGCTGTCAGGGCCAGGGATACGGCGATGTACAGGGCCATACAAATGGCGATGGAAGAAATGATCCCGATGGGGAGGTCACGAGACGGATTCTTACATTCTTCAGCAGACGTAGCAACGGCGTCAAAGCCCATGTACGAGAAGAATACGATAGATGCGCCGCTGAATACGCCGCGAATGCCGAAAGGCGTAAAGGGTGAAAGATTATCGGGATTAGCATGCGGTGCAGCTGTGACGACGAAGGCGACGATAGCTGCCAAAGCGACGAGGATCAGTGCAAAGTTTAATTTTGCACTTTGCTTGGTGCCGCGAATGAGTACCGCGCAGAGCAAAAGGATGATAATGATGGATGGCAGATTGACGATCCCGCCTTCAGCCGGTGTTTTGAGCAGATAGTCAGGAATGACAAATCCCAAGGATGCACTCATGCCGGACAGATAGCCTGAGAACCCGACGGCAACGGCACTGGCGGTGACTGTATATGCCAGGATTAGTGACCAGCCGCATAAGAAGGCCATCCCTTCACCCAGAGAAGCAAAGGTATAGGAATAAACACTGCCTGAAGCAGGGATGAAGGATGAAAATTCACTATACGTTAAGCCTACAAGAATACAGAGGAAACCAGCGATGACAAAGGATAAAGCAACGCCAGGCCCCGCATAGCGAGCTGCGGCAATACCTGTCAAGACAAAGACCCCGGCTCCGATGATACCGCCAACACCTAAGAAGGTGAGGTCCATGACGCTAAGGTTCTTACTTAGCTTTGAGCTGCTTGCATCATCTTGCAATTGAGATACGGACTTCGTTCGAAAAAATGACATACACTCACATCCTTTTTTAATAAAAATAACAGAAACATTTAATAAGATAAAGTTTTAGCTGATTTCATTTTACTATGATTTATAGGTATCGTCAATATAATTTTAATATATGGAAATGTGTATACAATATCCACCTTGCCAGTTAAGTGAGAACAGCTTATAATATTGATGATGAGAATTTATTTCTTTTTTGTAATAGATAGAGGGGGACATAGAAATTATGGGATTTTTTAGCCAGCTCTTCCATAAAGATCAAGGAGACGGAACAAAAAAATACGTCTACATTTCCGGTATGGTCTGCGAAAACTGTGCAAAACACGTAACCGAGGCCCTTAAAGGCGTCGATGGGATAGAAAAAGTAAAAGTCGATTTGATGCGTGGTCAGGCGGAAATTATTGCCGGTGACGATGTCAGCGATGACACAATTTTGAAAACAGTTGTTAATGCCGGCTATACGGCAACGGAAGTTTCTTCGATACCAAAATCGAATTAATTTGCAAATATGTTATGCATAGGACTAAAAGTATATAACGTAATTGGATAACTTATACTAAACGTCAGATCGTGGCAATTTTTTTGTAAAAAGATCGTTGAAACTGCTCTTTGTTGGAAAAGCAACCGCTCTTTTACCGATTCGTGAGTATACTATAGATACAGTAAGAGTTAACTTACTCATCCAAGTATTTCGAATCACAGCGATTCGGACAAAGGAGTGATTTGTTATGAAGTACAAAGTAAACGATACCTGTATTGCCTGCGGTCTCTGCGCCGGTACTTGTCCTGAAGTTTTCCGCATGAACGATGAAACGGGCATGGCCGAAGCTTATGCTGAGGCTACGGAAGCTACGAATGAATCGGCTCAGGATGCTATGAATTCCTGCCCGGCCGGTGCCATTGAAGAAGCATAACCCGGTTTCAAGATCGATACTCTTTATATACTTCTTGTTTGATGCAAAGCACTGTCGGAGTTTCCGGCAGTGCTTTTTTTTTGCAGCTGGGATGGCGGGGCGGAGTCGCGGTTTTTCCTGTCTTATAAAGTAAAGTATGATATAATATAATATATATACTTATATATAAGAATTGCCGTTTTCTATTTTTCGTAATTTGACGGCGTTGGACAGAAGGGGTAATATGACCGAGAGACAGGCTTTTTCCGCACAGTTACAGTTGCTGCAGCAGGCAGCGCAGCAGGACTTGTCGAATCTTTTTATCCTCCACGGCATCGTCCACTTATACCAAGGTGTCTTTGATTTGGGGCTGACCGTCTTTCGCGATGCCTTAAAGCGCGACGGCTTCGGGCTGTCTGCCATGGGCTCACCGAAGGAAATCATTGCCGAGGCTTATGAACAGTACCTCTTTGTCGATGAATCCCTGTGGCTGGCCATGCTCCGCGAACGTTTCGGCAGTGACGATTCGCTGGATGTCCGAGTACAGCGCATCCTGGATTCCTACGTACCGGCGTTGACGCAGCTTCAGGAAGAACTGTAATCGTTGTTTTTCCCTCGAAGCAGAAAATTGATGCTCAGGTATTGACGGAATTTGAAAAAGATGATATCATTACAAAAGTTAGGCGTCCACCAACGCCTGGCTTTTTTAAGTTACAGAAAAATTTCCTTGACTTAGACGTAGCTGTTGTGATACATTATAAAGGCAGTCTTACGTACAACTAGGCTTGTGACTATTTTTAAGAGAGGTGTAAGGAATGCGTACAGCTATCACTTTGGCATGCACAGAATGCAAACAGCGCAACTACCGGACCAACAAGAATAAGAAGAATAATCCGGATCGTTTGGAACTGAAAAAATACTGCCCGTTCTGCAAAAAAGAAACGTTACATAAAGAAACGAAATAATTGATTGAATAAGATTGTGCTAATCTTATTTGGATGTGAGAGGTTATATGGCACTTTCAGCTAAAAAAGCAGCACAAAAGAATAAGAAGAAGAACCCGGGCAAATCATTTTTATCTGGTGTAAAGGTGGAAATGAAGAAGGTCATCTGGCCGACAAAGAGGGAATTGATTAACTACACGGTTATGGTCATTGTTGCTACCATCGTCGTAATGGTAATCATTGGCGTGGCTGACGGCGCGTTCTCGCAGCTGTTTAAGTTATTCCAGCTTGTTGTCGGATAGGAGGGCTGTGCTTAAATGGAAGCAGATATGAAATGGTATGTCATCCATACGTATTCCGGTTATGAAAATAAAGTAATGCAAACGCTGGAACAGAAGGTCAAGTCCATGGGTTTGGAAAACGTCATTAACCGAATCCTCATCCCTATGGAAGACGAAATTGACGTTAAGGACGGGAAAAAGCGTACCGTTAAACGGAAAGTATTCCCCGGTTATGTCCTTATTGAAATGGAAGTCAATGACCGTTCCTGGTATGTCGTCCGCAATACTCCCGGTGTTACCGGTTTTGTCGGGTCGGCTACGAAACCTATTCCCTTGGAACCTAAAGAAGTCGAAAAGATTCTGGGTAAACAGGAAGTAGAAAGCGAACCGAAAACGCACATTTCTGTCGAAGTTGGCGAAGAAGTGCGCATTACCGAAGGGCCCTTTGAAAATTCTATCGCCGTCGTTACGGAGATTAATGAAGAAAAGGGTACCATTAAAGGCCTCGCAAATATGTTTGGCCGTGAAACTCCAGTAGAAGTCGACTATTCTCAAATCGAGAAGGGTCTGGAATAAATACTTCTAATGCGGCTTTCTGCCGCGAGTGGGAGAATCGTTACGATTCGTTTGACCACATCTTGTAATGTAAGGAGGTGTAACTCACCATGGCAAAAAAAGTAGCAAGAATGGTAAAACTCCAGTGTGAAGCTGGTAAAGCAACTCCGGCGCCTCCGATTGGCCCTGCATTAGGCCAGGCTGGTGTCAACATCATGGCATTCGTCAAGGAATTCAATGAACGTACAGCTAAACAGGCTGGCTTCATCATCCCTGTCGAAATTACCGTCTATGAAGACCGTTCCTTCACTTTCATTACGAAAACCCCGCCAGCTGCCGTCTTATTGAAGAAAGCAGCTGGTCTGGACAAAGCTTCGGGTGAACCGAACAAGAAAAAAGTAGCTAAATTGAGCCGCGACAAAGTCCGCGAAATCGCAACGACTAAGATGCCGGACCTCAACGCTAACGACGTTGAAGCTGCTATGAAAATGATTGAAGGTTCCGCTCGCAGCATGGGTATCGACATCGTCGACTAATCGATGAAGTCTGCCCGTGGAAGGGGTAACCCGCTAAACCACATAAGGAGGAAGAAACATGGCAAAAGTAGGCAAGAAATATGCCGAAGCTGCAAAACTGTTCGATAAACAGAAACAGTATGATGTTGCAGAAGCAATTGACATCTTGAAGAAGATGGATACGGCTAAATTCGACGAAACTGTTGAATTGGCTGTAAACCTTAACGTAGATCCGAAATACGCCGATCAGCAGGTCCGCGGCGCCTTGGTACTGCCTCACGGCATTGGTAAATCCAAGACTGTCCTCGTATTTGCACAGGGCGATAAAGAAAAAGAAGCTTTAGCTGCCGGTGCTGACTTTGTCGGTGCTGATGATCTTGTAGAAAAGATCCAGGGTGGCTGGCTCGAATTCGATGTAGCAATCGCTACTCCGAATATGATGGGCAAAGTCGGTCGTCTCGGTAAAATCCTCGGTCCTAAAGGCCTCATGCCTAACCCGAAGGTTGGTACTGTAACGATGGACGTTGCAAAAGCTGTTAGCGAAAGCAAAGCTGGTAAAGTTGAATACCGCACGGATAAAGCCGGCAATATTCACTCCTCTATCGGCAAGAAGTCTTTCGAAGCAGATAAATTGATTGATAACTTGACGGCTTTGGTTGATACGCTCATCAAAGTTAAACCGTCGGGCGCAAAAGGCCAGTACATTAAATCCATCACGGTTAGCTCCACGATGGGCCCTGGCATCCACATCAATCAGTTCAGCATCAAAGGTGCTGCCAAGAAAGAAGAAAATTAATATCTCTCTTAGCTGTAGACTGAAGGTATGTATAATGGACACTATGTCCGCCATCTGAGGCTATGAAACTAGCAGATATCTGACTTTGACTAGTTCGGCCTCGTGGTTTGTCCATGAGGCCGTTTTTGATTGCTAAGACGATATAAATCCTAATTCAAGGAGGTGTATCAAACTCATGTCCACATTTGCAAATCATCCGGTTTCCCCGGCAAAAGCCGCGGTTGTCGAAGAAATGAAAGAAAAAATGCAGTCCGCTCAGGGCGCTGTTTTCGTTGGTTTCACCGGCCTTACCGTTGCTGATGTCACGAAACTTCGCCGTAAGTTCCGCGAAGGCGGTGTCGATTACAAAGTTATCAAAAATACTTTGACTCGCATTGCTGCAGACGAACTCGGCTACAATGCATTGGATGCAGTTCTCGAAGGCCCGACGGCTATCGCTTATTCTACGGAAGACGCCGTAGCTCCGGCTAAGATCCTGAAAGAATTCATCAAAGAAACAAAGACCGAAGCGCTGTCTGTAAAAGCAGGCATCGTCGACGGCCAGGTCATTGATGCTGCAGCTGTTGATGCTTTGGCAAGCTTGCCGAGCCGCGAAGAACTCCTCGCGAAATTGGTCGGCAGCATGCAGGCCCCTATCTCTGGCTTTGTCAACGTACTCCAGGGCAATATTCGCAACATGGTTTATGTGCTTGACGCTGTACGCGCTAAGAAAGCAGAACAAGAAACTGCTTAATTTAGCTTACTATAACTAATAAAAACAAACTTAAAAACTGATACTATGGAGGTATTTCAAAATGACTAAAGAAGAAATCATGCAGGCCATTGAAAACATGACCGTTCTCGAACTTTCCGAACTCGTAAAAGAAATGGAAGAAAAATTCGGCGTTTCCGCTGCTGCTCCGGTTGCCGTTGCTGCTGCTCCGGCTGCTGGCGGTGCTGCTGCTGAAGAAAAATCCGAATTCGACGTTATCCTCGCTTCTGCTGGCGACAAAAAAATCGGCGTTATCAAAGTTGTCCGTGAAGTTACGGGCCTCGGCTTGAAAGACGCTAAAGCTCTCGTTGACGGCGCTCCTGCACCGGTCAAAGAAGGCGTTGCTAAAGCTGACGCTGAAGCTCTCAAAGCTCAGCTCGAAGAAGCCGGCGCTACGGTCGAACTCAAATAAGTTGATTCAATTACGATCCCTGCAACCTGTGGTTGCAGGGATTTTTTGATGTTCTATAATAAGACCAGGGCTGCCGGGAAATATCCCAAGTCAGATAAAAAGTGTACGGGAAAATAAAGGAGATCTAACCCTTGTTGACGAAAGCTTACAGTGGCAGAACGTTACCCTGGCAGCGTCTCATGATATTGATCTTAGAGCCGCAGCCAATACGCAGACCCTTGTAGAAAATTACAATAGCAAAGGATCTTCCCTTGGGATGACGATTACCGGCGGGGTCATCAGCGGTGTCGACGCCAGTTTCTTGAAGGAAAAAGACGAAGGGACGACGGCAACGACGACCCATGTAGGGACGACGGTGACGGCGTCGGATACGCTGACCATGCAGTCTGGGAACGATGTGAATATTACGGGTTCCCAGGTAGGCGGGAAGACGGTAAAAGCAGACATAGGTGGGAATCTGCATATCACCAGCTTGCAGGATACGAAGTCATATAACGGAGACAGTTCGTCCATTAGCGGTGGATTCAGCAAGAAAGAAATTGTGCCGAATATCATCGCATCCGGCCGTTCCGTATCTGCTGGTACTGAATCCATGGATAGTGACTACGCCAGTGTAACGCGGCAGGCCGGGATTTATGCCGGTGAAGGCGGTTTTTCGATTCATGTCGGAAACAACACGAATTTGAAAGGAGCCGTGATTGGAAGTCAGGCAGCCGCCAGTGAGAATACGCTGGATACGGGTTCGCTTACGATGGAAAATATTGAAAATAAAGCGGAATACAGTGCCGATTCGAAAGGCATTACCCTAGCATCTACTAATGCTAATAGGCGCAATCCGTTGGGGGCGTCAGCCTCAATGGGAATACCGATGCAGGGGAAATCTGCCAGTACGACCTATTCTGCGATAGCAGACGGAATTATCAAGGTCGCCGGTAAAGAAACTCAGGCTCAGATTAATCATGACACGGAACAGGCACTGAATCAGTTAGGAGAAATCTTTAACCGAAAGGATGTAAAAGAACGACAGGAATTAGCAGGTCTTATATCAAAAGAAGGATTTACCCTGATTGGCGATTTGGCCATAAGTAAGCAAAAAGACCTGCTCCAAAAAGCAATGCAAGCAGATAAAGAAGGAAATACAACATTAGCAAAGCAATATTTACAAGAAGCTTCCAAGTGGCAGGAAGGTGGAGAATATAAAGTAGTGCTTCATGGGGTATTGGGAGGTGTTCTTTCGTCCATGACCGGAAATGGATTCACTACAGGCATCACTAGTGCGGGTTTGAATGAAGCGCTGCAGAAGAAATTAGGCAGCATTGGAAATTCAGAACTTCATAAACTAGCCAGTGCGTTAGTGGGTCAAGTAGTCTCTCATTCGGGCTCCGGGGCTGCGATTGCTATGGATGCCACAGAATATAACTGGTTAACCCATTCGGACCAGATGAGTCTATTGAAGGATTATAATGATTTTATCGGTCTGCAGCATGCAGTAGGAATCGATGCGGCAAAAAATGAATATAGTAAGAAATTTGCATATTATCTGGCTTTAACTGATTATGAAATGGGATATAGTCAGCTCTATGGAACGAGTGATCAGGTCTCGAAAGCATTTTATGATGCCGTAAGGGATCATGATTCTGCTGCCATGGATTATAATTTTAGAATTCAGTTTAGGGAACTGATTAATAATCTGGTAGCGCAATATTATAATACGCCAGAAGAATCGGCTGAAATTTCGAATCTTAGAAGTGCTTACTATCAATCGTTCGTGGAAGGAGAACGGGTATGGAAAGATTTATCTACTAGTGGTAGTTCTTATGCTCCACCAAGAGAATTTACGAATGTTCCAGATGATGAATTATTGGCAAAACTTCCTTGGGGATACCAACCGAATGGGCAAAAATATGTAACGCTCCCAGATAATACAACGATATTGACCGATAGATACATGAATGAAGGAGATGCTTTAGTAGCTGCTGGAAAGACTTCATATGTTAATAAAGATGGAGTTGCTGTTGTTGATGATGGTTACGGAAACACTTACTATACAATGACCGATCCTATTCTTAAAAATTATGGCGATAAATTAGCCAATGATGGCGGGCAAGTCGTAGAAGGTGCTGATGGAAACCATTATGCTGTTGGAGCGGATGGTAATTATTACTATACGATATATCCGGTGAATAGTCATAATAATCAAGCAGGCAATAGCTCATTTAATTTGGGCGAATCTGTATTGGAAAATACCATATCTGAAAAGGCCAATATGATCCCAGAAACTTTGGAACGTGCAGGATATGGTGGCAAAGTGTTGAAATATACAAATTCTGCTGGGGGATTTACAGGCATGGGTATTACTTTGAATGACATGTATAGTGATGTACAACGTTATCAAGGAAAAAATTTATCAAATGCACTTATTAGTGATGCCATACCAGTTGCGTTTGGTTCTGGAGGTGCTCTCGTCGGAGAATTTGGTGGGGCTCTAGGTGGACCTGTTGGAAGTATAGTTGGAGCAACTGTTGGTGGAATTGCTGGTAGTGTTTTAGGTGAGTATATTCGTTCCTTAGTTAGACAAAAATATGTCCAAAATAATAATCCGGATGTACCAAATAAAGAGGGGCGTGGAAAATAGAATGCTAGGTTATGATGGACGAACCATATATTTAATCTACCCATATGTTTTAGGGATTGCAATTGTTTTTTTTATAATTCTTTGCGCAGCAGGTATATACCGTGATTTAAATAGAATATATGTACAAAATCTTTTTTTGAGATGCCTGGCGTTGTTTTTATTTATCTTTGAACCATTTTTAAGCATACTCCATGTTATGGATATTATGTATTTCCCACTGTTGGAGAAAATCGGTATTGTATGCTATGGGTTAAGTATAATTTGTTATGGCTATGAAATGAAAAGCCGTAAAAAGTATTTAAAGCCTAACAATTCTTTGACTAATCATGAGATAGCCGTGATGAAATGGTATAAATCATCCATTATAGTTGGCACTATAGTGACTCTTATTAGTATATGGCTTGTTTATATACTTTAAATTGGGGAGAAAATAAGTGCCGGTTAAAACTAATGAGAAATTGGCATAAATAATAGCTGAAAAGAGTATTTCCACTATAGCCGAACAAGTGAGTTACCTTTCTAAAACTATTGGTGGCAAAGTGAATGCTGGATTGCAGTTCGGATTTCTTATGGATAGTATTGTCGAAAATCATGAAAGATACACAAATTGGGAATATAAGTATAAAGCGGATACTATGGATGTTATAGGAACTGGTATTTCTATAGGAGCAGGGGCTAGTGCGTCTGCTTTAGCTGGCCCAGTTGTTGGAGTTGGTGCAGGAATACTTACATCTTCCGGAGCAAATTCTTATATAGAAAGAGAAAAAATAGAGATGGAAAAACAAGATAAAGAGGAAACTAAGAAAAGGGGTGACTCCAAATGAGGTTGAGAGAAATCGTGTTTTTAGTTGGTTTAGTGATAATGATTTGTCACATTGTAAAAGCCTATATTTTAAAGGTTAGGATAACACCTAAGGACAAAATATTATTAATATATACGCCTAAAAAACTTTTTTTCTAGTTAATATTGGATTTGCTATTTCTTTATTAAATATGTTTTATGTAATATTTGCGAATCCTAGCGCAGAATATCAAGACTGGTCATATTTTTTTATGGTTAGCTTCTTATTTCTTTGGTATGCTACATGTGTTTTTGGAAGAGGAAAGTATTTAAAAGCTACTAAACAAGAAATGAAAGAGCTTTATTTCCATATAGCTGTGTTAATTAGCTATGCCAGCTTTTTTGGATTTTTATATTTTAACTAGAATATTTATGAAGGCGGCAAGACGCTGAACGATCAGATTCACGCTATGAAGCAGGATGGAATCGGTTCTGTCGGTATTCGTAAGTATGATTCCACCCCATATGTCCCGGGAATGACAAGCAGCTCGGCTTTCTGGGGAAACGGCAGTATGGACAGCGACTATGCCAGCGTAACGAATCAGGCCGGTATCTATGCCGGTGAAGGCGGTTTTACAGTTCATGTCGGATCTAATACGCATCTTACGGGAGCGCTCCTAGACAGTACTGCAGCGGCAGATAAAAACAGCCTGACGACGGGGACGCTGACGATGGAAGATATCGGCAATAAGGCAGCCTATGATGTGACGGATATCGGTGTTTCTTATCATCACTATGACTCAGAAAGTGAGCGCAACAGGCATTTCAATCAGAGTGGCCTTACGCCGTCTATTTCGCCGGGTGCTCAGGATGAATCGTCATCTGTCACTCAGTCTGCTATTGCACCGGGGACGATCATTACGACGAAAGCACAAACGGATTTGTCTCAGATTAACCGGAATACAGCGGATTCCCTTCATAAACTGGATCAGATTTTCGATAAGAAAGATATCAAGGAACGGCAGGAACTGGCGCAGCTATTCTCTAAAAATGCTAATGAACTACTCCATTACTACGACCGTGACGGTAAATTTGATAAGTCCTTGGCCCATGGTATCGTAGCAGAAATCTCGTCCCAGATTGCCGGAAATGGAGCAGGCAGTGGTCTTACAGCTGGATTTACGAATGAACTACTCATTAATAAGATAAAAGAATGGTCCGGAGGCGACCCGGCGAAAGCGCAATGGATTAGTGCAGCGCTGGGGGCTACGGTCAATGAAGTTACTGGATCCTCATTGGAAAGCGGCGCTTCTTCAGCTCAAGATGGAACAAAATGGAATGCAGAAGGAGTACTTCCATGGTCTGTTTCTCTGGGGGACATCAGCTTAGCGGCAGTGGAAGCCTGGCAGGCTATTAAGGGTGTCACAGTTATCGGTCTTACCTTAAGCGGCGAGCAGGTTGCCGGTGGTGATTCTCCGGATAGTATAACCGCAGATAACGGAGCTTGGGGAAATTATCTGGGAAGTACGATAAGTACCCCTGTGTCATACGATGAACCATCGGAAATTGGCGAAACCACCCCGGCTGAACCCATTGTTACCAGTCATTATGAAACAGATAGACTGGGGGTGCGAGTTCTGGCCTATTCAGATGGAACCTATCAACAGACGAATACATTTGAAGCAGGAGGAGACATTTATACTATTGCCGGTATCGATCAATATAATCGGATTTATGGTGTTGATGCAAACGGAAATACGGCGTATTTAGACAAACAATATAATATAGGAGGCGATCGAACCGCTACTTCTACCGGAAAGCGTGATGAATTTGGACACCTTATTGGTATTGCCAATGATACGGGAGAAACGGTTAAACTAAATGATTGGGTATTGCCGGGTGGTATCCATGCACGGTATGACAGAGTGAATCGGAAAACGGGAGAAGTTATTGTCACAGACGGTATCGGTGAATACACGACGGCGCAAATAAAAAATCCGGGTATTTCTTCTGGAGTGACAGCAGCCGAAATGATGCCGCCGAACAATACGCCCGATCCGTCCGACTTGGCCGATTTACTGTTACAGAGCCAGCAGCACAATAATAATAATAAGCCTGATTATTCGAATGATACGTCGTTTCTATATGCAAAGAATGTAAGCAAAGCTCTGTTAGAACAGGCATTGAATCGTATAGGCGGAAAATATGGTGCATCTCATTTAGGGACGGCAGCCATTACTGGCAGTGGTGTTGTGACTGATTATATGCAAGGTAAAAGTGCTGAAGAGATTGTTTTGAACTCAATATTCTCTGCGGGTGTAGGGAAATTTGGTCAATATAATAGTGAACGAACCAAGACCAATCCTGATATTATGTCCGCTTTATTTGCAGCAGGGGCTGATACCATGATAGACAAAAATGATGCAGAAGAAGAGAAAAAGCGAGTAGACTTTAATAAGTGAGGTAATATATGATTTCTATTCATAATGTTAAAGAAATACTTATAATCAGCGGGCTTTCAGCTTTCTTTTTATATGCTTTAAAAACAGAGTTGCAGAAAAACTTTGATAAAAAAATGTTGCGTGTTTATCAATATAGTATTCCCTTTTTTTTAGGAATATTTATAACTTTGATTTCATGGTTCGGATGTGTGTATTCATTTTACTATGCCGCAAAATATGCCCCCTGGTTGTTGATATCAACTTGCATGGGATATTCGCTTGTGATTTATAGTGATGGTATTTTGGCAAAATACCAAAATGATGAAAGAAAATATAAAAAGATAATGAATATGACAAAGAATTCGGCAAAATATCTAATCATTGCTTTATTTGCCCTTATTTTGAAGGAGTGGTTTATTTAGAAAATGTTTCTTTTCTGTTTTACGATAGTAGGCAGTTTTCTAATTCAGTAATGGTAGTGAGGTTGTACAATGCAAAAGCATATTATGATAGCAGATACTGTAAGATATGCTTTTGCTGGTACGGTTTTGTAAAAGGAGAGTTTTTTTATGAGACGCCGGCTTTTTATTCTATGGGGACTCTTGGTTTTTATGATGATGCAGTGCTTTTGGGTCATGGGGTACTCTACACGAGATAATCCGCCAGTATTTGGTATAGTACATCAGAATGATTCGAGCATTGTGTTTGCCAGGGAACATTTAGATTATAACGAGTATTATTTTGTAGAATTACAGCAGATTCAAAAGAACGGAAATACACAGACGCTGCTCCGTATTTGGGGTCCTTCTGACTATGATAAGGTGGAAATCCGCTCTCCAAAAGGAAAATCTGTTTTTCTGGTTGAGGATACGAGCATTCCTATTCCTACATCCCAAATCGGTGAAGATCGATGGTATACGGTCGATTTAAATGAGTGGATACAGTTACCCGATCCAGATTCCTGCCAGATTCGGCTGCATCGTCCGAACGGAAAATATTATACAGTAACCGCCAAGCGTCTGTTGGCATGTGCCCGACAACTGACAGGAAACATGCTGCCGCAAGATAAAGCAAAAGAGCCCAAGCCATATGGGCCATTTTACAGTATATTTTATCCTAATGTTTCGTTAGAACAAGTACGTAATACATTTGCTTATTATTTGAACTGGCCTTCTAAAATAGGGAATAGTAAAATATATCGCAAAGGAAATTGCCATTATCTAATGAGCACGAAACTGCCGCTGATTGCTTTTTTGCTGGAAGGCCAAAGCGGTCATGGGCTGGCAACTTTTAAAGAGGTATCTGGCGGGGTCTGGATGGATATGGATTTTTGGAGCATAGGTAATACCCAGTATGGCTATTACTGTTCAACTCTGGTAGATGACGAAGTAAAAAATATTGGCATGGAGGCCGCTGCAATGACGTATAGGCACTTAGTGCCATTTGCGGATTATGGAATCGCATTAAACGGAGGATATAACAAAAGTAATCCGACGATTGACACAGTGAATTTAACTAAGCATCCAGAGCTAGCAATGGTACAACATGGTGATAAAGTATTATCAATTAATGGTATAGATCTAAAGGCAAGCAAAAACTATTCTGTGGAATACATGCTGACGTATGGAAATGCTCCCTTGTCTGTTACATTACAGCGCAAAGATAATCCGCCTTATACTGTGGAAGTTATACCTCAAATGAATGTCCCTATGCATGCAGATGTTGATGTTACCGCAGAAGTAATGAAAGAAGAAAGACAGCATATAAAAGAAGAAAAATTATGGGAATTTTGGCCGCAAATGCCTCTTCCGGAAGTATTTGATCCTATGCAGTCCCCAGACACTCATATGGATTCGCCGCTTACGACACCATTGTTGAAAGGTGCTAGAACATAAGCGGAAACTGAATCCGTTGGGGGATCTTTAACCCGAAAGATTTGGAAGGACGGTAAAAATCTACTAGCGACATTTTTGAAAAAACTTAAAGTGGTGGGTCATCTGCAAATCTGTATTTTGCTATCGCCGATGAAAAAATCGAGAAAAGCTTTATCAGAAAAATGCCGTTGATTGAATGGCAAAAGCATGCTGATGGATCGTAAAGAATACCGGGGCGTGATACTCAAATGATACTATTTTTTTTGAAAACTGCTAAAATGAGGCTGATTTTGAAAAACTGATGCCATAAGAATGGCTTAGTGAAGCCATTCTTATTTTTACGAAATGCCGATGGAGTAGAACTCAAATAATTTCACTTTTGAAATTACGATCCCTGCAACCTCTGGTTGCAGGGATTTTTTCATTTGTCGGAAGGGCAGTTATGAACTTCCTCAGAATGCTGGGCTGAAATAATTTATTTTCTAAAGAAGGGCGATTTTTCTTCTTTGAGGAATGCACTATTAGAAATACATAATACATATTTCCAGCAATTTGTGATAGGTATTAGACATGAATGTTCATGAATGATAGACTGATTTTAAGTGGTGATATGATCGCCATGACGGATATGAAAAATCTATCATTGACCAATCAAGTATCCTATTAGATATAATAGAGGAGGAAGATATAATGAATAAAGCATTAGTCGCATATTTCAGCGCCAGCGGCGTGACGGCAAAGGTTGCCGAAAAACTTTCTGAAGCGATTGGCGCCGATCTTTTTGAAATTAAGCCGGAAGTGCCGTATAGCTCGGCGGACCTTAATTGTCAGAATTCGGAAAGCCGCAGTTCCGTAGAATCAAAGGATCCCGACAGCCGTCCGGCTATTGCCGAAAGGGTCGATAATATGGATCAGTATGACCTGGTCTTTGTAGGCTTTCCCGTTTGGTGGTATCGGGAACCGTCCATTATCGATACTTTTATGGAAAGCTATGATTTTAGCGGTAAGAAGGTCGTTCCTTTCGCTACGTCCGGTATGAGCCCTATTGGCGACTCCGGCAAGAACATGCAGGCCTTGGCACCGGGCGCAGACGTCGCGGCGGGAAAACGGTTCCCGAGTAACGTATCTGCCGATGAACTGAAGGAATGGGCTGCAAAAAACAGTCAGTAACTAGACTTTGTACTTCTTTTTATCCATGAAAGGAGAAGAGTCCGATGAAAACTTTGATTATTTCCGGTCATCCTGATCTCTCGACGTCCGTTGCCAATAAGGCGATTTTGGACGAGCTTGAAAAGGCTTTTCCGGATGCTGAAATTCGCAAGCTGGATCAGCTCTACCCGACGGCGAATATCGATGTCGAAGATGAACAAAAGGCTTTATTGGAAGCCGATCTCATCGTCTGGCAGTTCCCCTTCTGGTGGTATTCCCTGCCCTGGCTCATGAAGAAGTGGCTCGACGAAGTATTCCTTCATGGCTTTGCCCATGGTTCTACGGGAAAACTTGGCGGGAAAAAGCTGCTCGTCTCATTCACGACCGGCGCACCGGCAGAAGCTTATACCGGCGGCGAAGGATCTATTGGTGATATTAACAAAATGCTTGAAATGTTCCCGGCAACGGCAATCCTTTGTGGTCTCGATTACCAGGGGGCACTCTACATCCATGGTGTCGGTTATACCACTCGCGATGATGAACAGGCCATTGAAGGGCAGCGACAGGCCGCTCGGGAATATACAGCAAAGCTCATTGCCCGCATTCAGGACATTACAGCTTAGTCTTTTATGATAATCGAGCACGTTGCAGTCCTGTTTCTCTAAAAAGAGGAAAAGAAGTGTCTCACACCGGTGTGAGGCGCTTCTTTTTTTGGGGAAGAAGGGCGGCGTTTATGCTTGTTGTCTTGACTTAGAGCGGCCATTCAATGATAAAATAGGGACATATAGGGATTGTTTGTCATCATTGGACGAAGGAGTGTTTCTATGTTAAACAAGAAGGTACTGAAGATTTCAGCGATCGGCGCCTGCCTGATTGCCATGAACTTGACGGCTTCAGCTGAAGGGCTTTACTTGCCGCAACATGGCCTGATCTTGGATCGACAGGCTCAGCAGCAATATATTGAAAGGGCTGCAGGCGACCTCTTTACCGGCCGCAATCAGAAGCCCTTCGTCCTGCCTGATGGCTGGCAGCGGCAGGATGTGACCGTCAGCGGTATCGTTGTCGAAAAGTATACGAATGAGAAATCTTCTTCCGATAAGGTGCTCTTACAGCTCCACGGCGGCGGTTATGTTCTCGGCATGAGTGACGGCCATCGCATCATGGCTTTGAAGCAGGCGGCCTTGATGGATGCCAAAGAAGCTTACTGCGTCAATTACAGGCTGGCACCTGACCATGTCTATCCGGCGGCTCTTGACGATGCCGTCGCGGCTTACGACTATCTGCTGAACCGCGGCGTCAAGGCAGAAAACATCGTATTGGTCGGTGATTCGGCTGGCGGTAATCTGGCCGTTGCCCTTACCCTTTTTTTGCGGGACCATCAAAAAGCACTGCCCCGTCTCTTAGTCCTCCAGTCGCCATGGACGGATTTCAGTACAGACTTGGCTTCGCGGACCTATAACGACCGTAAAGATAAGATTTTAGGCCGTGGAACGCCGCTCAATAAGGCTGTCAATCAGCCGGCCTATGCCGGGACGCTTTCTCAGACCGATCCGCGATTGTCGCTGATTCATGCCGATTTAAAGGGATTGCCGCCGATGCTCATTCAGACCGGCGGCCATGAAATATTCCTGACGGAAAATCAGAAATTTATGGAAAAAGCCGTCGACGACGGCGTTGAAGTCACGATGACTGTCTATCCCGATATGCCTCATGACTTTGCCCTCTGCCTGCCGGACCTCGACGCTTCCGTTGCGTCATTACAAGAAATAGGAACTTTTGCACGGAGCCATTTTTAATACGACAAAAGCCCATCTCGCGATGGGCTTTTTGCTTTAAAAGGCTTAATTTTTGGGTACTGCATTTTTTATGGCCGTAATATCGAGGAGCGGTCTTGCCAAGGCAGCTGCTAAGATGCTTTTTACGATGTCTAAGGGGATGAAGGGCAGAACGCCGCTGGTAATGACGGCACTCCAAGGCATTTCAGTTACACCGTGGAGCTGAAGGACGCCTCCGAGGTAGATGACGGGAATGCCGATGACGATGGCGACCAGGGAATAGCGTTTGAAATTATAGGTATGTCCCTTTAAGAGTGACATGAGGTAGACGGCAGCGACGTAGGCCCAGATATAGCCGCCTGTAGGGCCGAACATCTTGCCCGGTCCGGAGGTCCCGCCAGTGAATACGGGGACGCCGATGAGGCCGATGCCGATATAGGCCAGCATGGTGATGGCGGCATCTTTTGGCGGCAAGAGGAAGGCTACTAAGTTTACGATCAGGGTCTGCAGGGCCAGGGGCGACTGGGAAAAGGGCAGGGGAATGATCAGATAGGCGGAAATACAGTTCATTGCAATCAACAGGGCGATGTGCGTCAGGCGCATCGTCTTTTCACGTGACTCAGACATGACAAAAGCACTCCTTACTATAAAATACAGGACTCGTTACACAAAGTGTATTATAGCAAACAGTGCCTTTAAGGTCAACTTATGTAATTGAATATCGGTTTACAATTCGCTTTTCAGCAACTTGCCTAAGCAGGGTTCGACTTGGACGCCTTCACGAGGGTCACTGCCGGACTTGTAGGTGTATTCGATGGCGTAGCTTAGGAAATCAGCGGCCTTTTTGATGGCTGCATGGAGCATCGTGCCCTGAAGCAGGGAGCCCGTAAGGACGCTGGTAAAGAGGTCGCCGGTCCCGCAGGTCGTGAAGGGAAGGCTATAGACGGGGTATTCGTCAAAGGAGGCTGTCGTCGTATCATAGCTGACGATTTTGCTGGTATCATGGTCTGAGGCGACGCTGGTAATGACGATTTTCTTCGGCCCCATATCGGACAAGGTCTTGCACAGGTCAAGCATTTCCGCTGTCGTCGGTTTGGCATCGCTGTAGGGAATATCGGCTAAGAGGCAGGCTTCGGTATAATTGGGGGTAATTACCGTAGCCTTGCCGATGAGTTTGCGCATTTCCGGAACGATAGCCGGCGTGAATACCGGATAGAGATTGCCGTTATCGCCCATGGCCGGATCGACGACGATGAGGCTGCCTTCTTTCGCGAAGCGGGAAATGGCATCGGAAACGACTTCTATTTGACCGGCATCGGCAAGGAAACCGCTGTAAATCGCATCGTATTCATAGCCTAATTTCTGCCATTTATCCATAAATTCTGTCATATGGGGCGTGAAATCAGAAAAGGTAAAGTCGCCATAGGTCAGGTTATTGCTGAAAATGGCTGTCGGGAATGGGCAGACTTGGAAGCCCATGGCCGAGATGACCGGAATCGCTGCCGTGAGCGAGCAGCGGCCAAAGGAACATAAATCGTGAATCGCAAGGACGCGTTTGGTAGTCATAAAAAGACCTCCTCAAAGTAAACTGTACTATAATTTTAACCTATATATAACATGGTGTAAATAAGACAGATAAAAGGGATTCTGTCCTGTATGGATTTTGCTGTCAGCCCATTTACCCATATGATATAATTAAAGTTAATCTAAAAATTCCAAACTGTAGGCGAAGTAACGATAAGGAGTTGATATTATGGCTCAGGAAAGGAACGTATTGATGGGACTCAGCGTCAAAGCGATGGTCTTTCATGACGGCAAACTACTGCTGCTGCAGAAAAATGATACAGAAGGCCTGCATCACTGGGAATTTCCCGGAGGCGGACTGCTCTTTCATGAAGATTTTGAAGTCGGCCTTCGTCGGGAAGTGGGTGAGGAAACGGGACTTTCCATTACCCTGGAAGCACCGGCCGGTATTTGGAGCTATCAGAAGGCCGACGGCCAATTTTTGAACGGTGTTATTTTCACGGCTATGGCTGATTCTGATTGCGTTACCGTGTCGGATGAACATCGGGACTATCGCTGGGTGAAGCCGGAAGAATTGTCTGATTACCGGCTACAAGAATCGCTGCAGCGCTCATTGAAACAGATGAAACAATTTTCTTATGAAAAGAGTCACGCCTTGCTGCGAGACTTTTTAAACCATATATGAGGTATTTATGAATAGAGAAAAACAACAGAAGGCGCCGTTTGTCGAAGCCTTAGAAGCGTACTGCCGCCAGGGAATGAAGGCCTATCATACGCCGGGCCATAAGCTGGGGCAGGGGATTTCGGAGTATCAGGCAGGACTCTTTGGTCCGGCCCTTTCGAGAGACCTGGGCATTATGTATGCCTTAGATGATTTATTTCAGCCTGAAGGCCCTTTGAAAGAGGCTATGGAACTGGCTGCCGACCTTTATGGCGCCGGACGGTCTTTTTTTTCGGTCAATGGGACGACGGCCTGTATCGAGGCTATGATTTTGGCCGTCTGCCGTGACGGCGATGAAATCATCATCCCCCGTGAAGCCCATAAGAGCGTCATCAGCGGCCTTATCTTGAGCGGCGCCGTGCCGGTTTATATGGAAAGCCTGTTTGATGAAAAGCACCAAGTATCGCTGGGGCCTGACGTATCGTCCTTAAAAAAAGCCATTGAATCCCATCCGGCAGCTAAGGCCGTCGTCTTTACCTATCCGACTTACGACGGAATCGCCGGCAATTTGGAGGCCATGGCGGCCTATGCCCATGAAAAAGGGCTCTTTGTCCTCGTCGATGAAGCCCATGGGGCCCACTTGGGGTTTCAACCGGATCTGCCCAAAGAGGCCCTGCGGTGCGGCGCTGACTGCGTGGCTCAAAGCACGCATAAGCTGGCCGGTTCGCTGACGCAGACGTCGATGCTTCACTGCCGCCGGGGATTTCCCTTGGCGGAACGACTGGCCGCGTCCATGGCCGTCGTCCAGTCGACGAGTCCTCATTACTGGTTTTTGGCATCCCTCGACAGCGCACGGCAGCAACTGGCTCTTCATGGCGCAGCGCTGTTGGGACGGGCTTTGGAACTGGCCCGATATGTGCGCCGGGAAATCAATGCTATCCCGGGACTGTCGTCCTTTGGCCGGGAAATCATCGACGGCAACGTCGTCACCGGCTTTGATGAAACGAAGATTACCATTGATTTTTCCGGTGTCGGCCTTGACGGAAGAAGTGCCGAAATGGCTTTGCGTCAACAGGGCATCGAAGTCGAGTTGGTCGCCGGCAATCATGTATTGGCCCTGATTACCCTGGGCGATACGATGGAAACGGCACAGGCTCTGATCGATGCCTGCCGTGCTGTGGCTGACGGACGCTCCCTTTGCCAGACCTCTCCCGACGAGGAGCCGCCGCTGCCGAGTCCGCAGGTTGCCGCAGCACCACGAACGGTTTGGAACGGCGAGACGGAACGAATTCCTTTTAGTAAGGCCTGCGGCCGCGTATCTGCTGAAACGGTTACCTTTTATCCGCCGGGCATTCCGGCTTTGGCCGCTGGTGAAATCATTACTGAGGACTGCCAACGGTATATCCGCTATAAGATGGAGCACGGCTATAAACCTAACGGCCCGGCTGACGGGACCTTAACGGAAATAAGCGTGCAGAAGGAGGAGGCCCATGAAGGGGAAATTATTCATTATTGAAGGCGGCGACGGAAGCGGCAAGGCGACACAGACTAAGCTGCTGACGGACCATTTAAAAGAGGACGGCTATCCCGTCATGGCTGTGAGCTATCCTGATTATGACAGCGATTCAAGCGCCCTGGTCAAGATGTACCTGCGCGGTGACTTCGGCCGCAATGCCGACGCCGTCAATCCCTATGCGGCTTCGGCTTTTTTTGCCGTCGACCGCTTTGCTTCCTATCAAATGAAGTGGAAAGCCTTTTATGATCAAGGGGGCATCGTCATTGCCGACCGCTACACGACGAGCAATATGCTCTATCAGATGATTAAGATCGATGATGCGTCTCTTCGGAAGGCCTACCTTGACTGGCTGGAAGATTTTGAATTTCGCAAGATGGGCCTGCCCGAACCGGACGCCGTGTTTCTCCTCGATGTACCCTTGGATGTGACCTTGGGACTGATGGCTGACCGCGTCGGAAAGACGGGCGGTGAGACCGGCGATATCCATGAGAAAAACGGGCAGTTCCTGGCTAAATGCCACGCCGCTTACGACGAATTGGCAGTCCGATATGGATGGACGCGAATCGCCTGCACGGAAGGCGGAAAGCTTCGGACCATCGAGGCCATTCATGACGATGTATATCGGAGCGTTTTGGGGTAATGACATCCTGTCAGACAACCGGCTCACACCGTCTTTAGGCAGTCCGGGCAGGTACTGAAAATACTAGACTTTATCGGGATTTTTTAATATAATAAGTTATTAAGGTATTTCTTAATAGGGAGGTGAAAATCATGGATGAGACCGTATTTGATGCCATCATCGGCCATGGCCGTTTGAAGTCGCAATTGACCCGTCTTATTGATGAAGACCGCCTCCCTCACGCCATGATTTTTGCCGGCCCTGCCGGCGTCGGCAAGACCATGATGGCCGTCGCCGTTGCCTCGGCCCTGGCCGGTCGCCCCGTCTTTCGAGACCTGAATCAGGACTCCGATGAAGCCCTTGTAGCCGACGGGGAAGACGCCTTTTATTTGGCCCCCGTAGGAGCTATGCTGAAGGTCGACCAGTTTCGACAGCTTCAGGGAAAACTGGCACTTCAGGGGGAACGAGGCCGACGCCGAATCTGCATCATCGACCATGTGGAAACGATGAATGTCGAATTTGCCAACCGCATGCTGAAGACCTTGGAAGAACCGCCGGCCGGCGTCTGCTTTATCTTGGTTACCGATCAGCCCGATTTGCTGCTGCCGACGATTCTGTCGCGCTGCGTTACTTATTCCTTTGATCCCGTCGGCGATGATGAGCTGCGGGACGGGCTGCGAAAGCTGGGCCGTGCAGAAGGGAAACAACTGGATGACGCTATTTTATGGGGCGGCGGCATTGTCAGCACCGTTTTGCACTATCTCGACGGCCGGGGAATGGAAAAGGCTCACTTTGCCGTGGACTTTCTCAGGATTATGGCAAAACATGCTTGTCCCTATGCGAAATGGCTGGTCGTATCAGCCGATTTGAATGATAAAGAAACGGCAGAAATCTTAGGCTGGATTAATCTCTTGCTGCGCGACATGGCCGTCCTTCGCAGTGGTGCCGGCCGGGAATATGTCCGTTTAAAAGGTTATATCCATGATATGACTGAATTACTGCCGTACTGGACGGATGACGCCGTCTTTGCCGTGTCGTCAGTGCTCAATGAAGCGCTGGAAGCGGTGACGCGCCATGTAAATGTCCGCTTAGTTTGGGACTATGTGGCTATCCGGACGATACAGCTCAAAGGAGGATTTTAAGTGATCGTTGTAGGTGTGCGTTTTAAACCTGCTGGAAAGATATATTATTTTGATCCCGATAATATCGAACTCGCCTTGGACGATGGAGTCATCGTCGAAACGGCGCGGGGCATGGAATTCGGCAACGTCGTCATCGAGCCTCGTGACGTCGATGATGCAGAAGTCGTCCAGCCTTTGAAACCGATTATCCGCAAGGCTACGGCCAAGGATTTGCGCCAAGTAGAGCGGAATAAGGAACGGGAGAAGAAGGCTTTCGGCATCTGCCTGACCAAGATTGCCAAACATAAACTGCCGATGAAGCTTATCGATGTCGATTATACCTTCGACATGGGGAAAATCATTTTCTTCTTTACGGCCGACGGCCGTATCGACTTCCGCGAACTCGTCCGCGATTTGGCCTCCGTCTTTCGGACCCGTATCGAACTGCGCCAAATAGGTCTTCGCGATGAAGCCAAGATGATTGGCGGTATCGGCTATTGCGGTCGCCCCTTGTGCTGCGCGACTTTCCTGGGCGACTTTAAGCCCGTGTCGATCCGCATGGCCAAGGGCCAGGGCATGTCGCTGAATCCGACCAAGATATCGGGTATCTGCGGCCGCCTCATGTGCTGCCTGCGGTATGAAAACCAGCTTTATACGTCAGGCGAACTGAAGTGCTGCAACTGCCAGCAGAAAGGCTGTGAACAGCAGAAGCCGCCGACTGTCGGCAAACGGGTCATGACCGATGAAGGAGTCGGTACGGTCCTTCGGGTTCACATGAAAGATAAGACTGTCAAAGTACAGCTCGAATCAGGCCATAATATCAATGTATCCTGGTCTGATGTAGGGGAAGTGGACCATGAAAATTGAGCTTGGTCCCCATGAACGATTGGATGACCTGGTCCTCGACGGGATGAAGGTCATTCAGCGGGACGATCAGTTCTGCTTTTCGATAGATACTGTTTTGTTAGCCCATTTCGGGGCCGTTCCCCGCGGACCGGCTCTCGATTTGGGGACGGGGACGGCGGCTATTCCCTTGATTTTGACGGCTCGCGGTGCACGGGATTTGACCGGTGTCGAATTTAACCCGGTCATGGCTGACATTGCCGGCCGCAACGTGGCCTTAAACGGCCGCGACGACCGCATCCGCATCGTACAGGGAGATTATCGCCGGATCCGGGAATGGTCGCCCAGCGGGGCTTTTGCAGCGGTCTATGCCAATCCGCCTTATCGCGAAAAGAGCCGCGGTGCCTACAGCGACGTCGACGGCATCCGCCGGGCCTGCCACGAAGAGACGGCGTCCTTAGACGACGTCCTCGATGCGGCAAAATACGCCTTGAAGTATCACGGCCGCTTTCGCATGGTTCACATCACCGAGCGATTGACCGATATATTGGAAGCTCTGCGGGCACGGGACATTGAGCCCAAAGTCCTGCAGATGATTCATGGCCGCTCGGATAAAGAGGCCAAGCTGTTTCTCGTCGAAGGCATCTTTGGCGGAGGCAAGGGCCTTTCCGTCTTGCCGCCGCTCATCGTCCATAATGATGATGGGAGTTACAGCGACGCGGTGCAGCGCTTATATGGAAGATAAGGCGGTTCGCTTCGTCAGCCGTCTTTTTCTGTGAAAGGAGTATTATGCCGGAAGTTTTTCAAAAGGGGACGCTCTATCTTTGCCCGACGCCGATCGGCAACTTAGAAGACATTACGTACCGGACGGTGCGCTGCCTTCGCGAAGCCGACCTCATTGCCGCTGAAGACACGCGTCATACGAAACAGCTGCTCATGACCTATGATATCGATACGCCCCTTACGAGCTATCACGAACACAATAAAGCCGAAAAAGGGCCGCAGCTCATTGAAAAATTGAAAGACGGACTGATGATTGCCTTGGTCAGCGATGCCGGCATGCCGGCTATCTGCGATCCCGGCAGCGATATGGTTCGCCTGGCTCTGGCCGAGGATATTCCCATCGTTCCCCTGCCGGGAGCCAATGCAGGCCTTACGGGGCTCATCGCCTCCGGCATGGATACGACGAAATTTACCTTTGTCGGCTTTTTGCCGAAGACGCAGAAACATCGACTGCCGGCTCTGCAGTCCGTTGAAGCCTATGAGGGGACGCTCATTTTCTATGAAGCCCCTCACCGCATCCGTCAGGTGCTGGGCGAAATGATTGAAGTGTTGGGCGACCGAAAGGCCGTCCTCTGCCGGGAGCTGACCAAGCGATATGAACAGTATCTCCGCGGAAGACTCAGCGAACTTCAAGCTGCCCTTTCTGAGCAGGGAACGCGGGGCGAATTCGTCATCCTCGTAGAAGGGATGACGAAAACGGCTGAAGAAGCCAATCCTGAAAATGTTGATTATGCAGCCCTGGTCCGGGAACTGATGGAACAGGGCGTTGATAAGAAAGAGGCTGTCCGGACTGTCGCCAGACGGTGCGGCGTGCCCAAACGTAGTGTATACCAGGCTGCGCTTAGTTTATAACACCGGCTCATTTGTCGGTATAGGAGGGAAATCCCATGTCTGAAAAAAGAAAGTATTATATCACCACACCGATTTACTATCCAAGCGCCAAACTTCACATTGGGCACACGTACTGCACGACGATTGCCGACTCGCTGGCTCGGTTCCACCGCCTGCGCGGCGACGACGTCTTGTTTCTGACCGGCTCTGACGAACACGGCCAGAAGATTCAGCGGGCCGCTGAAGAAAAAGGTGTTAAGCCCATCGAATACGTCGATGAAATCGTATCGCTCTTCCAAGAGTTGTGGAAAAAATTGAATATCTCCAATGATGACTTCATCCGCACGACAGAAAAACGCCATGAAAAAGTCGTTCAGGCCCTGATGCAGAAATCCTACGACAACGGCGACATTTATAAAGGCGAATATAAGGGTTGGTACTGTACGCCCTGTGAAACCTTCTGGCCGGAAAATAAACTGCCCGAAGGCAAACATATCTGCCCCGACTGCGGCCGGCCGTTGGAACTCGTTTCGGAAGAAGCCTACTTCTTAAAGATGAATAAATACGCCGATAAGTGGCTGAAGTTTATTGACGAAAACCCTGATTTCATCCAGCCGGAATCGCGGCGCAATGAAATGATTTCTTTCGTTAAAAGTGGTCTCGAAGACCTCTGTGTTTCGCGTACGTCCTTTGACTGGGGTATCAAGGTGCCTTGGGATCCGAAACACGTCGTCTACGTCTGGTTCGATGCCTTGGTCAACTACGTAACGGCTGCAGGCTACCTCGATGACCCTGAAAAGTTCAAAAAATTCTGGCCGGCTGACCTTCACCTGGTCGGCAAGGAAATCGTCCGTTTCCACAGCATCATCTGGCCGATTATGCTCATGAGCTGCGGCCTGCCGATTCCCAAAAAGGTCTTCGGTCACGGCTGGCTCATCGTCGACGGGACCAAGATGAGTAAATCCTTAGGCAACGTCGTCGACCCCATTCCCCTGATTGAACGGTACGGTGCCGACGCTCTGCGCTATTACCTGCTCAAAGAAATCCGTCTCGGCCAAGACGGCAACTTCTCTCTGCCGTCCTTTATCAACCGCATCAACTCCGACCTTGCCAACGACTTAGGCAACCTCCTGCAGCGTACCCTGGCCATGGTCGAAAAATATGAAGGCGGCGTCGTAGCCGGCCCGACGGTCAAAGAAGCCGTTGACGACGAATTGGCTGCCTGCGCTGTCGAAACGGCGAAACAGTTTGAAACTCTCATGGATGACATGAAGATCAACGACGCCATTAACGACGTGTGGACCCTCATCCGCCGCAGCAACAAATATATCGATGAAACGACGCCGTGGGTCCTCGCCAAGGACGAAAATCAGGCACAGCGCCTGCAGACGGTATTGTACAACCTCATCGAAGCGCAGCGCATCATCGCGGCTTTAGTCAGCCCCTTCATTCCGGTCAGTGCGGCTGATATGTGGCATCAGCTCGGCCTTGGCGATTTTGCCCAGGCAAACCTTCAGGATGCCCAGCAGTGGGGCCTCTATCCGGCCGATACCAAGGTCGAAAAGGGACAGGCCTTGTTCCCGCGTTATGACTTAGATGAAGAAATTGCTGAAGCGAAAGACGATAAGAAAGAAGAAGCTGCACCGGTCTGCCCGGCAGCTCAGGAACCGGTAAAACCGGAAATCACCATCGATGACTTCGGCAAAGTCGACCTTCGCGTCGGCAAAATCGTAGCCTGCGAAAAGGTTCCGAAAGCGAAAAAGCTGCTGAAATTACAAGTCGACCTCGGGGTGGAAACGCGCCAGATCGTCAGCGGCATTTCTCTGTACTATAAACCGGAAGACCTCATCGGCCATTGTGTCATCGTCGTTACCAACTTGAAGCCGGTCAAACTCTGCGGTGTTGAATCGAAGGGCATGCTCCTGGCTGCTTCTGACGGCAACGATAACCTGCAGGTAGCCTTTGTCGACGGCATGGCTCCCGGCAGCCGCGTACGGTAATGTTGTTCGATACCCACTGTCATATCAATGACAAGGCTTACGATGGAGACCGCTCAGAGGTATTATCTCGGGCGGCCGAGGCCGGCGTTGAAATGATGTTGTGCCCGGCAACGGATATGGCGACGTCTCGTGCCTGCATCGACCTGGCCAATGCCTGCGACGGCGTCTATGCTGCTGTCGGCATTCATCCGGAGCTGGCGGCCACGGCGACGCCGGACGATGCAGAGCGACTTCGTCAGTGGGTACGCGGTGAGAAAAAGATCGTCGCCATCGGCGAAGTGGGATTGGACTACCATTGGCCTGAACCGGATCGATCCGTTCAGCAGGCCGTGTTCATCGACATGGTAAAGCTCGCCGTCGAGCTCGACGTGCCGATTATCATCCACGACCGCGAAGCCCACGGCGATACGCTGGATATCCTTCGTCAATACGGGAAGGGAATCCGCGGCGTCTTCCACTGCTACTCCGGCAGCCTTGAAATGACGGCAGAACTCTTGCGCATGGGCTTTTACTTCGGCTTTGACGGCCCCTTGACCTATCCGAACTCTAAGCGGGCCAGACGAGTCGCTGAAAACCTGCCCTTAGACCGGATTCTCATCGAAACGGACAGCCCGTATTTGACGCCTCAGGCCCACCGCGGTCAGCGCAATGAACCGGCCTACGTCCGCTATGTGGCAGAAGAACTGGCAGCCCTTCGCAATATAAGTGTGGAAGAAGCAGCCCGTATTACGACAGAAAATGGCCGACGGCTGTTTAATATTTAATAGAATACCCGGTGGACGCGGGACGGACATCATCGTTGATTTCCCGTCCCGCGTCTTTCTTTTTTTTAGGAGATATGAGAAAGGAGATTTTTTATGGAACGAGGAAAGAGACCGAAGATCGAATTGACGGTTACGGGAAAATTGGGAACCATGGGCTGCCATCGCGGCCATCATATCGGTGAGACCTTTGATTATGATACGGACCGGGGGAAAATCTGTCCCATGGCCATGCACTGCGCCTTTCCCTATATCGATATCCTGCGCTATGGCGGGACACTTCCGGGACAGCCGGAAGGGGAAGCGGAATTCTGCTGCTCCGATGCCGACGTGGCCCTGGTGTTTAAAGCGAAGGTTAAGGAGTAAGGGCTGAAATTTTATTGGGTTAATTGCAATACCAATTAGGACACTCGAGACAATTCAATCTGAAATTTAGATTCAGCATCCTCAT
>OFMH01000432.1_pt1 | contig 31066 bp, 29 predicted proteins | sample 1541761 | NCBI WGS metagenome assembly OFMH01 (sample SAMN04209249, study PRJEB22552) | human gut metagenome | biome: gut; material: feces | host: Homo sapiens | place: USA: Oklahoma
ACCCTCCGGTAGTCCGGCAAACTGCTCGTTAAAATAATATTTTTCCACATAGGAATTGGCGCCGCAGAGAACGATATTCTCCTCATGCTTACCACCTGCCGCATTCTCCATCTTATCCTCCATCCGTTACACATCAAAAGGCATTCTGCCCTCCGGACAGTATGCCTTTTTCATATACCTATCAATCTTTTTGTCTTTTCCCGGCCTGCAATCCTTCTATCTTACCAGAAGCTTGCTGATTTCGTACTGATCCTCCGGAATATCCTTTGTCATATTAAGCGCTTCCTGAATATCAAAGTCAACAAATTCTCCGTGCTTATACGCTACCACCCGGTTTGTCTTTCCTTCGGCCAGCAGTTCCACCGCTTTTGAACCCATAATGGAGGCATATACCCTGTCTTTACAGGTGGGAGCGCCGCCTCTCTGCATGTAGCCCAGTATGGTTGCCCTTGTCTCCAGCCCGGTCGCCGCTTCTATTCTTCTGGCCATGGAAGCGGAATGGCCGATTCCTTCGGCATTAATAATGATGTGGTGCTTCTTGCCCCGCTTCCTGTTCTCTATAATCCTGTTAATCAGCATCTGTTCGTTGCCGTCATACCGTTCCGGCAGAAGAATGTCCTCCGCGCCGTTGGCAATACCGCACCAAAGCGCAATATAGCCCGCATGGCGTCCCATAACCTCAATGATACTGCAGCGCTCATGAGATGTAGAAGTATCTCTTACCTTATCAATTGCTTCCATTGCGGTATTGATTGCAGTATCAAAGCCGATGGTATAATCTGTACAAGCAATATCCTGATCAATAGTTCCCGGCAGACCAATTGTATTGATTCCCAGATTTGCCAGCTTACATGCTCCATTAAAGGAACCGTCACCGCCAATTACAACGATACCATCAATTCCGTGCTTTCTGCAGATCTCTGCACCCATCTTCTGGCCTTCCTCCGTCTGGAACTCTTCACAACGTGCTGTATAAAGGATTGTACCTCCACGCTCGATTGTATCAGATACATCTTTTGCGCTCATGTCAATAATCTCTTCGTTTAACAGACCATTGTATCCTTTCAGAATACCTTTTACATTTAATCCATTGCTTAAACCTCTTCTGACAACTGCACGAATTGCAGCATTCATTCCAGGTGCGTCACCACCGCTGGTAAGGACACCAATGGTTTTTATCTTGTTTTCTGCCATCTTTTCTTCCTCCATCTTCTGAATCTATCTCATTTTTACTATACACATATTCGGGTATAGTTTAGCGCATTTCTATAAGTTTTTCAATCCTCTTTCTACAACTTAATATAACTTTTACCCTTTAAAAACATTGATTTTACGTGTGATTTTTATTGTTTTTCTATCCATTTTTAACATATTTTACTCATTGGCTTATTTTTTGCGTATCATTCGGGTATCACAGGACGATATAAAGCAAAATGGATGCAGGCATTCTTTGGGCTTCGTCCTTTTCTGATCTGCATTACTGGATCCAGTTCCCGACCTCCCTGATCTACTTCTGCGCTATTTAATGGACGTGAAGCAATATAACAACATCACGTCCGGCAGCAGACAATATGACTTTTCATGTATGAGGGGCAGTTTTTATTATATTATGATATTATTACATTATTTATATTTTGCCCACCATATACAAAAATCTTTTACTGTTGCCACTTTGCATTCTCCCACGCATTATCGTGTTACATAATTTCTATACCCAAACACTCTGTTTAGTGCAGTGGTATTTCGCCAGCTCATCATAAACCTTAGGGGGCAACCTTCCAGTAACTCCATCATTTTCCATCATTTGCAAATACCATATTCATAAAATTTCCGGAATGAATACTGGATATCCGGCAGGTAAGCATTTTCCATACACAACGTTGCGTATTTTTCATTGCAACGTTGCGATAGCTTCAGGTCCTTTCCGGATAACGAACGTTCGGATAAAAATAGTGAACGTTCGCTATTTTCAGAACCTTAAAAGTCAGAGACTTCGGCACCTGTAAAGCCTATTCATTTCGTTTTTGTATCTATTCGTGTTGTTTCGGAACGCTTCCAGAATTATGAAAATAGCTCTATTCGTGTTTGTTTTGACAACCGCCCGACAGCAGCCTATTTCCTGGCGTACCAACTTTTCTATTGTTTTTGGAATTTTGTGAAAGAAATACGGCATATGTGGTCGTGGGATCTCTGATTAAAACTTTTTTCCATCCCCCCGGTTAAAAGCAAAAACCTAATCAGGGAATATTTTATGCATTTATGGGCATATGTGGTCGTGGAGCTTCTTTCTTTTTCGCTTCTGCAGATCAGGGGGATTCCTGCTGCTGCATTTCATGCTGGAATAAACCCTAAATTCCTAAACAGGGTACAACTTGTACCTCTGTTCAAATCATACTTCATTCAATGTTATCGGTTGACGCCAAGCTCTTATTACTGGTGGTGCAGATATAAGAGCTATCTCGTAATTGCGCCGGCGCAATTTCTTTAAGCCATGTTCTTAGTGGCAATTCTTTTCTTGCTTCCCTGCTGTTTACCCTTTCGATACTTAACCAAATATAAACGTACTCCATTATCAATTGCTGTGAGTATTGCTTCCTTTCGTGACATTTCGGTAATACTGTAAAGATCATGACTCCATTCATCAAAAGAAAAGCAATAGTAATATCCATTTAATTCCTTTGCCTTCATGCTTTCTCACTCCTTTGCTTTAGTCCTGCTGCCGGGCTTCGCCCTTTATATACTCCGGTACCTGATACACCTTTCTTAAAATCTATGCCCGATCATATCCAGTGCTGTCCTTTCTGTAGAGCTAGTCCAGTTCCTGTTAAAAGTGCCAACGCCACCGCCAACAACTCCCCGGCTGTATATTTCACCATCCCTGCAGAACTCCCTTAACAGGTTCGATCTGGACGGCTTACGAAGCTCAGTTAATCCTTTTCGTAACCATTGTCTTGCTGCTTCTCTTGTAACTCCGACTGTTTCGCCTATCTTATCCAGTGTCAGCTCCTGCTGGTACCGCATCCGAACTACTTCCGGAGATTTTCCTGGCAGATCATCTACCAGAGTCCAGAGAACACTTTTAAGCTTTTCTCTTTCCAGATTATCCAGAACACTCTCGTATTCGTCTTCAGGATCCGCGATTGTGTCCCCAAAAGTCAAACCGTCTGTCCCCTCTATTTCTTTGTCCATACTTCCAGCTTTGCAAGCTTCGGCAGCAATCTTTAATCTTTCCAGAGTCTCCTGGCTGATTTCCAGATAGTAACAGGTCTGTTCATCAGTGGGACTCTTTCCGAAGTACACCCTATAATCATTCAAAAACCTCTGATACTTCAAAATTCTTTCCTGCAGATTAAACGGGATATGTATATGTCTGTTGTCCTGGCTGTATCTCCTCACGCCCTGTCTGATCCACACAGAAGCATAAGAATGGAAAGGGACACCTGCAGATAAGTCGTAGTGATCTACTGCATTGCACATCCCCAGATAGCCCTCCTGCATCAGATCATCTATATCCGTCTCTGTCTTTGCATACTTTCTAACTATCAGGTAAATTAAATTCCTGTTCTGCTGCCATAGCCTTGTCATGTTCTCTGTTACATCTTCCCCGGCTTTAATCTTCTGTACCAGTTGCTCATTGGTTTCTCTCCCTGTTTCTATTGACACAAGACACCACCTGCCCTTACAATTATATTATCCCTGTAAGCCTGCTGCCTTGTATGTAGTGGGCTGTCTTTTTGAATATTAGATATATACGAAAAGAACCGACGTAACTGCTGCCATCAAGGTTTATAGTTGCGCCGGCGCAATTTGTAATTTGCTTTTTCTCCCGGACTAAGCTATAATATTCTCAATCCGAAAACAGGTTGACGGGTTACTTGCCTTTATCAGTGGTGGTGCACTGATAAGGGCTTTTTTCTTATTCTGCAACACTCTGTTGCTTCTCCTGATCTTCCAGAGCACATAAATAACCATACATAAATGCACATTCTGCACCATTCTGAAAATCTGCCAGTCTCTTTTTATCGTAGAGTCCATATCCAACATCGAAAACTGCCTGAATAGTACCCTTTCTCTTTTTCATGCTCTGTCTTATATGTCTCTTTCTGACTCTTTTCAATACTTCATCGGCTTTTTCTTTAGCATCAGCTTTCATTCTTTCTTTTCTCCAGTCCTGCCAGATAGCACTTAAAATACTTACCGCTTTTTCCCCTGCAATATCTTCAAACTGTTTATAGAGCTTGTCCCCTTTGTAATTACACCCTTCCTGCTCCATGAACCCGTTAATAATCGGGATTATATCCTCTGCACGCTCAAACGATTTATTCAAGTATATAGTTTCTCTTTGGTGAGGACAGATCACAAACTCACTTACATCTGTCTTATGAAGCATATTCAGGGTAAATAACTCTTTTGCTCCCAACTGCTCTTTGTCTACTAATACAATCTCTGGAATCTTTCTTGTTACTACTGAAGCCATAATATAAAGCCACCTTTCTATTTCTCGTATTTCCAGGGCTGCGCCCCTTATTTGATTTATTTTCAGTTACCCTAAAGAAATGACCGAATCGGTCATAATTCCCGCCACAATTTTGCAGCTATCCTGAATCCTGCAACAAATCCGCTGTATTCTACAGAATCACTATGATCTTCTATCATACGTGTAAAATCTTCCTGCTTATCCTGCGGAACTACTTCTTTAATTGCTTTCTCAATCTTTACCCAGCTCTTTCGGTTCCTTGGACTCTCTGTACGGTTTCCAGTCCAAAAGCTATGTAATACCTCTATAATCTTCATATTGCCGTGTTTCTCCTTTCCTGCAAATATCTCTATCATTTGTTCTTCTGTGCATATTTTGCAGTAGGAATCCTTTTTTTCTTTCCCTGCTGTATGCCCTTTCTATACTTGACCAGATACAAACGTACCCCATTGTCAATTGCATCGAATATTGCTTCTTTTCGTGACATTTCAGCAATGCTGTAAAGATCGTAACTACAATCACTAAAAGAAAAACAATAATAATATCCGTTTAATTCCTTTGCCTTCATACTCAATTACTCCTTTATTCCGTTTTATCTCCTGCACTGCTGCCGGGCTTCGCCCTTTGCTGATCTGTTCCTCTGCTTTTACTAGACGTAAAGGATAACGATCACATCCGGCAGCAGGTCTCTACCTTTAACCACCCTTAACAGTTCCTGCAAAGTATTGTGTTTACTGACACTTCCAACATCTTTACTGTCGTAACTTTAATACTCTTAATCAAGCCCATAACGGAGATCCTGTCCCCGAATATGGTTAATTAACTGTACTGCTCTGCCATTCCTTAAAGATATGACTCTCAAGCTCTTTATAAGTATCTTTCAGTTCTTCACTGTTTCTTTCACATATACCCTGTACCTGTCCTTTTATTTTTCCAGATCTTGCACTGTATTGTCTGGATAATGGATAAAAACTCTTCCAGGCTCCAATAATGGCATTCTGGATAATCTCAAGTTGTTCATTTGGTTTTTCGGACAGTGAAAGAAGCTTTGCTTTTAATAAACTGATCTGCTCCTGCGTAAGCTGGTTTCTTGTTTTTAAATAAGCCAGGAACATATTGTTGACTGCTGCATCCGGGAAATACGTTCCCTGCGGAACAGTTTCTTTTTCTTTATCTTTTTCTTTTTTATTTATTTTACTTTTATTTTCTTTTATATTATTTTTCCTGGAAAAATCCTCTTTTTTCTCGGAAAAATCGCCGTTTTTCTCGGAAGAATTAAAAAAAGAGTTCACTTTAATAAAGCTCTCTGTTTCCTCTTCTGAAAGAAGCCAGAACCTTTCGACAGTAATCGGCGTTTTTAACGCTCTGGTTTTAATCATTTTCTGGTATCGCCGCTGTATTCCGGCAGAGGTCAGAACCTTGTCCGACTGGAAAAGTGTATTATCAAACAGTGACCGTTCCAGCAAGAAGTTTAAGACCTGCTTTACCTTATTACTGCTCATTTTCAAATCATCTGATATAATGAACTCTATATCTTCATCAATCTGCATATAATAACCGGTTTTGTATATCTCGCATAACAGATAAAGATAGATTGTAAGCCCGTCTGTACCATACCGAGCCTTTAAGATTTTTATTTTTCTGTCAGAGAAAAAGCCGACATCTACCGGGAAAAAGTAGTTTCCTTCCTGCTTCTTCCTGCCCATATGTCTCTACTCCTTGACTTGTAAACCTGTCTCCTGTAAACTGACAGTGTTTAAAAAATCTCTGATCTGCCGGTAGCTCATACCGCACCCGATCAGACCAGAAACAAGGAACTCCTTGGATTGAACCGCCCGAAGCTCTTCTTCACTGAAATGCTCACGTAAACTCTCTTTTTTATCTAGTTTCAGTGTTTCTCGGAGCTGTCGGGCATTCTTTCCAAATACCGCCTTGTAAACCAGATCAGTATAAAGAGAATAGGCAAAACCATGTAAATTCTCTGTTGACTTGACTGCTGCAGAGCTTCTGTTAATGCCATCCTGCAGGTTAATGCCTTGATACGTTCCCGGTTTTTATCGGTGAGGGCCTTTTCCATTTCAGAAAACTGTTTGATATATCCCTCTTTAAATTTCAATGCCTTTTCGCCTGTATAACCCATGGCTAAAAGCGTGAATCCATCACGGGTAACATAATACATTGGTTGTGTTCTATTCCACTGATCTATGTATGAGGTCGGTGTGAAATTGTGCCGACCAAATTCAGCACTGCATTTGATTTCTCGAATATCTCGCAACACTTGTTTGTGCTCTTTTCCAAAAGTCTCAGCAATGTCCAGGCTTGTTACAACTACCCTTTCACTACCTTTGATTGTCTTAATCTCCGCATTCATTGCACACGCCTTTCTTATACCGCTGCGCCTGTGCCTGCTGTATCCTGCTGCCGGGCTTCGCCCTCTTCAAACTCCACACCAAAACATTTTGTTTTAAAGTAAGCAATCGGTACCTTACCGGCTACGATCAGGAACCCTTGTTCTTTTAATTCCTGGTTCATCTGCCGAATAAATTTATAAGCCTGTCCCTGTGAAGTGCCCATGATCTCAGATATTTCCCGTGCTGTAATATACTGCCTTTTCATTTCCTGTCTCACTTCCCTCTTTTGTATGTAAATTGCTGATCTGGTAGTATCAGACTCTCAAGTTCTCTCCTGTTCATCTTCCTCCCAGTCTTTGTCGATCTGACGCAAGACCCACATGGTAGCAGTCAAAGCAACAATTATCTGCCATGCTGGAAGGTCTACGTATTTCCCGGCTAATACTGCCAGGATAATAAGCAATATTTTCATTATTTGTTGTTTCCCCTTCCTTCAATTGCTGTCTATGCAAATAAAACCATAGCTACGTGCATATTTTTTCGTCTTAACTGCTGTCCGCGATATCTTCTTTACCTTTTGGTCTTTTTCCCATCCTGTAGGCAAATAAGAGGCATTTGGTGTATGTGCACTCTCTGACCTCAACGGTCTGCTGACAGCAACAGTCAAGGCATTTCTTTCGTATTGCCTTTAAAGGTGTTAATTTGCTCATGATCTTCTCCTGTTCATTTCTAAGCCACCGCCCCCGGTTACTTAATCAATAATTTCTGTTACATCTACGCCTAAGGCTTTCGCAATGCGTCCGACTGTTTCAGGTCTTGCACTTCTACCCGCCATTAAGCTACATAATGTACCGCGTGAAATTCCTGACGCTTCAAGCTCTTTTGTCCCTTTGCAGGCTCGGGCTCTGGCAAGATCAAATTTTTTCCTGTTTAATTTCATTGCTTATCCCCCTTTTGCACTCACAATTAAACTGTGTTTATTTTTAAATAAAACGCAATTAAATTATATTTGTCAATATATTTCCGATTATTTCTTGAATTTAATTGTGTATAATGGTATTGTATCCTTAAGGAGGTGCTGTAATAGTGAATAAAGATAATTCTAAAATAGGTAAAAGCATAAAACAATTTCGCCAGAGACGTAACTTAACGCAGAACGAACTTGCAAGTTTAATAGGAAAAACAGGAAGCTCTATACAAAAATACGAATCTGGTGTAACTGAAGTTCCTCTAAGTGTTTTAGAAAAAATAGCTCATGTTTTGGGATGTCATGTCTTAGATTTTTTAGATTTTTATTCTTCAAATGAATGGCTTGATAAACGTGATAATGCCGCCGTAGATTTTTTAAACTCTATTGGATGTAAAGTAATATGGGATGCCGGTATCTTTTCAGATGGTGATTCTGATCATTCAATAATTTATTACAATAGTGAAAGTTATCTAATCCCTGTAGATGAACTTACGTCATTAATTTCTGATATGGAATTTTTTACAAAAAATTTAGTTTCACGTATCCTAAATAAAGGTGTAAAATTTCCAATTCCTGACGAATCAATAAACCCTTGACCAAATCGGTCATTTTAGAATAGAGCAGAACCGGCAGCAGGCTTTATACTACTGCTGCCATGATAATATATTTCCCCAGGAAGCCGGGGGATGTGCTTTTCACTCGATCTGGACACCTTACCAGAAAGAAGTGATTTTATGAGTACATACGAAGAATTGTAAATTATACTTACTACCGCTTTACTAATCGTTGCGATTTTGACATATACGCATAAAAAATAGCCGTCCTAATCTTTGGCGAAACTGACGGCTATTTTTTACTAATCTTATTATTTCGCCGGGTCGGGTGATGACGCTCACCTTCCGGCTCCCTTGTTAAGTATATTATAGGTCAATTAAATTTATTTGTCAATTTCGTTTCTAACCCCATTCACAACAGAAAGGAGCATATTTCTTTATGAATAACGAAGAATTTTCAATGAAATTAAACGAAATTAAGGAACGTGTTTTATCCAGTTCCACCCCAGAAGATGAATCTAAATATACGGAATCTCTCTTTGAGTCAATTAAACATATTGATAAACAGGAAAATGAGTTCTGGTATGCGCGAGAGCTGCAAGCCGCTTTAGAATACAAAGAATGGAGAAACTTTACTAAAGTAATAGATCGAGCTATTACTGCCTGCGAAAACAGTGAAAACGCCATTTCTCCCCATTTTGTTGAGGTCAACAAAATCGTTAGTGCCGGAGTCACAACGAAATCCATATCCGACTATAAACTTTCTCGCTATGCCTGTTACCTCATTGTTCAAAATGCAGATCCCAGAAAGAAGGTCATCGCTCTTGGTCAGACTTATTTTGCAGTCAAAACACGGCAGCAGGAATTAATTGAGAATTTTGATGATCTTACCGAAGATAAAAAACGTTTAGCAATCCGTAACGAAATGATTGCTCATAACAAATCCCTCGCAGAAGCCGCAAAGCTGGCAGGTGTAGAAACTCCCCAGGAATATGCAATTTTCCAAAATAAAGGCTATCAGGGGTTATATGGTGGACTTGGCGCAAAGGAAATACACGCACGAAAAGGCTTGAAGAAAAGTCAAAAGATTCTGGATCATATGGGAAGCACTGAATTAGCTGCTAATCTTTTCCGTGCAACTCAGACAGATGAAAAGCTTCGCCGTGATCATATTACCGGGAAAACTGCTGCCAATAATACACACTATGAAGTAGGAAAAAAGGTCCGCCAAACTATTAAAGAGCTTGGTGGAACTATGCCAGAAGATTTACCGACCCCAACAAAAAGTATTAGGCAAATTGAACAGGAACAAAATAAGCTCGAGAAAAAATAATATATCTTCTTTTCGTTTCTAAGCCACCGCCCCCGGCAGAGATGAAAGGAATGAAACAATATGCCATCATACTATGACGAAAAAACAAAGTCCTGGTACTGTAAGTTCAATTACCTGGACTGGCAGGGACAGCGGCAGCAGAAAATGAAACGAGGATTTCCCAGAAAGAAAGATGCAGCAGATTTTGAGACACGTTTCAAAGCTTCCCAGAAATACGACAGTAAAACAACTATCGGTTCTATTGCAGATAGCTATCTGGAAGAGATCGCACCCAGACGACGCGCTTCTACCATCAAGAACTATAAAACCACTTTTGAGAAACATATCAAGCCTTATTTTGCTGATCTGCCTATAGGTGCTCTGACCGAAAAGCACATTATAGGTTGGCAGAACACAATACTTGCAGTTGATTTATCTGATACCTACATACACAAATTAGGCACTATTTTTCGTACTTTGTACGCTTTTGGAGCAAAGAGGTGCAAGCTCCTGGAGAATCCTTTTGACGGTCTGGAGAAGATCGGACACGCCAGAGCGGACACCATGCAGTTCTGGACCTTAAATCAGTATCGTAGTTTCATAGCCTTAATAGAGGATCCTGTGAAGCATTTAGCCTTTGATCTGTTATTTTATACTGGAATACGTGCCGGTGAGCTCCTGGCTCTGCAGATCGGTGATATAGATCTTGTCCAGGGAATTCTACACATTACTAAATCTTATCAGCGAATAGGTGGCAAAAATATCATTTCGCCACCAAAGACCAAAAAAGGAATCCGTGACATTACCATGCCAAAGTTTCTTTGTTATGAGATTATCGAATATAAAAAACATATTTATGGCTGTGATCCTGAATTTCCGCTATTTGCTAAGATGTGCCGCGGTACCTTAAAATATAATCTTGATAAATATTCGGAGCTTGCCGGTATCCCCCGCATCAGAGTACATGATCTAAGGCACTCCCATGTAGCTCTACTGATTGAACAGGGTGTTGCTCCTATGATTATCCAGGAACGCCTGGGACATGAAAGTATTAACACGACGCTTGGAACTTACGGACATTTATACCCCAACAAACAGAAACAGGTTGTGGATATTCTGGATAATTTATAATTCTCTGTCCATTTTGTTCCAAGCGTGATATAATATCATTGCTGTTGAACCTCCAGCAGGAAGGAGGTGAATACTATGTTGAAATATGTTTCTCTGTTCTTTGTAATTTTGGCCGGAGATATAGTTGGACATTATATTTGCAAATTCCTAGACAAGAACAAACAGCAGTAACAACTCAAAAAATAAATCAAAAGATAAACTGCCCGATATGGCAGAAAAGCCCCCGGATTTTCACATTTCCGGGGGTTTTCATATCATTTGCGTATCATTTACATTATAAAAAAGTCCAAAATATCTGTATTTAAGCCACTTTTATAAATTCTTTAATCCTCTTTCTACAACTTTAACATTGGTTTTACCATATTTTTCGTACATATAGTTCAGCCATGAGTCCTGAATTTGTGCATGATATCCAACCGGAAGCTTCTTTATGGCCTTTACGTCTTTCAGGTAGATCACAACAGCACTGTCACCCGGTGAACGTCTGAGGTCTGCAAGCAATTCCTGAGATTGCTGTGTGTAGCTTTCTTTATTGTCAAACTGTATCCAGATTTCCCTTGGCATATTGTCAAAGGGACGGATTTTTTCAAGGATCAGTTTACTGGCGCGATCGTCCTCTGCAGATACTCTGCCCTGAATAAATACTCTGCCTTCTTCATTCAGGAACTGCTGACTTTTCTCATAATCTCTGGGGAACACAACTACCTCCACTGTTCCTACCAGATCCTCCACTGTGAGGAATGCCATAACCTTATTATTCTTTGTATATTTGATGGTTTTATCCGTAATCATTCCACCGATAATTACTTTCTGACCATCCATGACTTTCGGAAGATTTGTTTCTTCATCCTGCTGAAAATCAGAGGTTTTCGCAGAAATGGTTTTCTCCATCATTCCCCGGTAATTTTCCAGAGGATGACCACTGAGGTAGATTCCCAGAACTTCCTTCTCATATCCCAGAAGTTCCTCTTTTCCGAATTCCTCCACATCGGGCATACGGATTTCAAATTCTTTTTTGTCCTCCTCGCTTACCAGATCAAAAAGGCTCATCTGGCCTGCCAGTGAATTCTTCTTATCCTGACTGATACTGTCTGAAATCTTCTGATAAACCAGCATTTTCTGGCGGCGGTTACCATCCAGGCAATCCAGCGCACCTGCTTTGATAAAGTTTTCTACTGCTCGCTTATTCATCTGCGGAGAGTTTCGTTCCATAAAATCCTTCAGGGAACGATATTGTCCGTTCTCGTCCCTCTCTTTTACCAGGCTTTCAATAACCGGACGTCCCACACTCTTTATAGCGGACAGGCCATATCGGATTGCACCGTTATCTACAGAAAATCCGTACATTCCACAGTTCACATCCGGCGGCAGGATCTTAATCCCCATCTGTCTGCAGACCAAAATATATTCTGCAACCTTATTGGGAAAATCAATAACCGACGTCATAAGTGCAGCCATAAATTCTACAGGATAATAGTACTTCAGATAGGCTGTCTGGTAGGAAACAACTGCATAGGCTGCTGCATGGGACTTATTAAAGGCATATTTGGCGAAATCAATCATTTCATCATATATTTTATTTGCCGTTGCCTCATCAATTCCATTTGCAATACAGCCTGGAACTCCCTCTGCTTCATTTCCGTAAACAAAGTTCTGGCGCTCCTTTTCCATGACAGAGGCCTTCTTTTTGGACATTGCTCGACGTACCAGGTCGCTTCGGCCCAGAGTATAACCTGCCAGGTTCCGAACGATCTGCATAACCTGCTCCTGATAGACAATACACCCATACGTAGGCTTCAGGATCGGCTCCAGCTGAGGGCAGTCGTAACGGATGGTATCCGGACGGTTTTTGCCCCGGATATACTGAGGGATAAAATCCATGGGGCCCGGGCGGTAAAGAGAAATTCCTGCGATCACATCTTCCAGACTCTGAGGCTTCAGTTCCTTCATGAAGTTTTTCATTCCCGCACTTTCAAGCTGAAATACACCATCAGAACGACCGGTGCCAAGGGAATCCAAAACCTTTTTATCATCATAATTAATCTTCTGCATATCCAAAGTCACTCCTGCATCCTTCTGGATCAGCTTTACTGCATTCTGGATCACAGTCAGAGTACGAAGTCCCAGGAAGTCCATTTTTAAAAGTCCCAATTCTTCCAGTGTTGTCATAGTAAACTGAGTGACAATAGACCCGTCTGATGCTCTGGAAAGCGGTACATATTCTGATACGTCCTTCTGGCTGATAACAACACCTGCCGCATGCATGGAGGTATGTCTGGGAAGTCCCTCCAGACGTCTTGCCATATCGATCAGATAATGAATTTCATCCTGCTCTTCATATGCTTTTTTCAGCTCAGGGTTCATAGTAAGGGCTTTATCTATAGTAATATTTAATTCCTGCGGGATCATTTTCGCAATGGAATCCACCTGTGCATAAGGCATATCCAGTACACGGCCCACATCCCGGATCACACCACGGGCTGCCAGCGTACCAAAAGTAACGATCTGAACCACACAATCATCCCCATATTTACGGCGGACATATTCAATAACCTCCTGCCTTCTTTCGAAGCAGAAGTCAACGTCAATATCAGGCATAGATACTCGTTCCGGATTCAGAAATCGCTCAAAGAGCAGATCATAGCGAATAGGATCAAGCTGTGTGATGCCCAAGGTATAAGCAACCAGACTTCCCGCTGCAGAGCCACGTCCCGGTCCTACCATAATGTCATGATCGCGGGCATATTTAATAAAATCCCATACTATAAGGAAGTAATCCACGTAGCCCATATTTTTTATAGTAGATAATTCGTAATTCAGACGAGCTTTTAATTCCTCTGTAACCGGCTGATAACGTTCCTCCAGTCCCTCGAAGCATAGCTTGTTCAGATATTCCCAGGATGTAAGACCATCCGGCACATCGAATCTTGGAAGCTTGGTCACGCCAAATTCAATCTCAACATGACATCTCTGTGCAATCTTATGAGTATTCTCCAGGGCCTCCAAAGCATATGGGAAAAGTTCTGCCATTTCTTCCGGGGATTTCACATAATACTGGCCGCCCTCATAACGCATTCTGTCCTCATCTGCCAGTTTCTTGTTTGTCTGCAGACAGAGAAGAATATCATGAGGATCAGCATCCTCCGCCCTTGTATAATGCACATCATTGGTTACCACAAGGTCAATCCCTGTTTCTTCGTGCATACGGAGAAGTTCCTGATTTACCAGTCTCTGCGCAGGAATTCCATGATCCTGTAATTCCAGGAAGAAATTCCCTTTGCCAAAAATATCCTGATAACGAAGAGCTGCTGCCTTTGCATCCTCATACATGCCTCTCTGAAGATATCTGGCAACCTCACCTGCAAGGCAGGCACTTAAGGCAATAATCCCTTCATGGTACTCTTTTAATACCGCAAGATCTACTCGCGGTTTATAATAGAATCCTTCTGTGAAACCCTTTGATACTATCTTCATCAGGTTGGCATACCCCTGATTATTTTCTGCCAGAAGAACCAGATGGTAATATCTGTCCTCGCCACTTCCTGCTTCACGGTCAAATCTGGATCCGGGAGCTACATAAACCTCACATCCCAGAATCGGATTGATTCCCTCGGCTCTTGCTGCACGATAAAAATCAATCACACCATACATAACTCCATGATCTGTGATCGCCGCACTGTCCATGCCAAGTTCTTTGACACGGGCTACATATTCTTTTATCTTATTGGAACCATCCAGCAGACTGTATTCTGTATGGACGTGAAGATGTGTAAACTCCAACTCTATTTCTCTCCTGTTCTAATATCTGCAATTTTATCGCAGCATATTTTTATAAATTTAACTGAATCAGGTAAGTCCCATGCTTCAATTGCGAAAAGCAATAATCATTGGGTGGGGACTTGCTTGTCTGTTACTATTTCGCGTAGATTCTCTTGTCCTTAATCTCTACTTTGCCTTCCTTCATCAGATGGCCAATGGCACGTTTAAATGCACCCTTACTCAGACCAAATTCTCGCTGGATCACTTCCGGTGATGCCTTGTCATCAAATGGAAGAACACCTGCAAATTCATTGATTACTTCAAGGACATTCTCCGCATCCTCATTGATCTGAAGATATGCTTTCTGACGATCTGTGACGTTCATTTTTCCGTCTTCTTTTACTTCGCTGACACGCAGTTCCAGAATCTTGCCCGGACGGTATTTTCCCTTGGCTTCTCTTGCAGGGATCAGTGCAGAATATTTATCATCAACTGCCACAAATACACCGAATCTGTCGCTGATCTCATAAACACGGCCCTTCACCATATCTCCCACTACATAAGGAGTTCTGGTGGAAAGATAATGATAAACCTTCATAGTTGCGCAGAGACGACTGCTCTTGTCAATATAGAGTGCTACCAGCACATCTTCTCCCTCTCTTACTTTCAGAGTCTGTTCATGATATGGAAGCAGAAGGTCTTTCTCCAGTCCCCAGTCAAGGAATGCACCAATCCTTGTTACCTGAGAGACTTTCAGAACTGCTGTCTGACCTACCTGAAGCTTCGGTTCTTTTGTTGTTGCAATAAGACGATCCTGAGAATCCTTGTAGATAAATGCTTCAATGCTGTCGCCTTCCTTTGTTCCTTCCGGAACCTGTCTGGACGGAAGAAGAACACGGTTCTTTGCATCTGCCTGCATATCCTCACCCAGATATACACCAAAATCTACGGACTTCACTACTGTTAATTTCTGTTTTTTTCCTAACTCTATCATATAATCTCCATTTCTGTTGTGATAGTATCTTTTTAAAAAAATTAAAAATATACTATACTGTCATCATCCTCTGACATTAGCTTTATATTTCAGTATAACATAAATAATAAAGGCGGCACAATGCCGCCTTATTATTTTTTATTATCTTATTTTACGTTACTGTTCACTATAGATCAGGATGTATTTTATTCCAACTCGATTTCACATACACTCAGACAGATTCTTTATCGTTTATTATATATTCTGCATCCACTTGCATGCCAGTTCTATCCAGGACTGGCATTCTTTCTGTACACAGCCGCCGTCTTCGTGGCTTGTCTCTTCGTTTGCAAGACTTAAACCATGTCCGCCAACCGGATAAAGATGCATTTCTACCGGAATTTCAAATTTGCGCAACGCATTGAAGAACAACAGAGAATTCTCTACAGGAACACAATCATCTGTCACTGTATGCCACAGGAATGTGGTTGGTGTATCTTTAGATACCTGGAATTCCAGAGACTGTTCTTTTCTCTTATCAAGATCATTATAATTCTCTCCAAGCAAGCATTCAAAGGAACCTGTATGTGCAAACTCACCGGAAGTGATCACCGGATAACTTAAGATCATACCATTTGGTTTCACCATATCAGAAGTTACCCCAAGTGTCTGTGCAATAAAATCTTTCTTCCAGAAAACGCCAAGACTTGCTGCCAGATGACCACCTGCGGAAAAGCCCTGCAGAACAATTTTATTCGTATCAATATGAAACTCTGCAGCATTTTTTCTTAAAAAAGCAACAGACTTCGCAAGCTGCAAGAGTGCCAGTGGATATCTGGCAGGTTCTACGCTATAGCGCAGGATCACTGCATGATATCCCCTTACCAGATACTGCATGGCGATCGGTTCTGCTTCTCTGTCAGAAGTCATAGCATACCCGCCTCCCGGGCAGATCACAACTACCGGACGCTTTCTGTTGATATGCATTTCAATGGAATTATCCAGAAAATAAGTGTATAAATCTGCAGTTTCTTTATATCCGTCTACTGCAATTTCAATCTTCTTATAAATCATAAGTTCCTCCTGTATATTTCATCATTTTTTCCATTTCTACTCCCCATTCCGCTAATTTTTGGGGAATATTTACAGCTACTTTTCTCAGTTTTGTTTTGCCATCCTTTGCTGCCAGACGCTTATATAAATGTATATTTCCATCTGCATCAAGAACAATATAAAAACACTCTAGAATATGACCTGATCCTACAATTTCCCGTGTTGTATATATATATCCCGCTTTATTCTTTTTTCTTTTAGAAAAAACAATCCCTCTGCTTCTCCTGTCTCGGAAACTTGGAAAATAATCTTCACGTATAATTTCAAGTTCTTCCCATTTATACATTTTTTTGAAAAACAGATACGATATTTTGCAGCCTTCTTTACTTAATGTTACGACTTTTGAAGAGAAAAACAATAATGGTGCATCAATCAAAAACTCAAGAATCAATATTGGAATTCTTTCTCCCTCTTCAGCAGACAGCCCTGTCCAAATAAGCAGTACCGTAATAAGTATTACCATGGTTATCTGCAAAAAATCTCTGATCTTTATTACTTCTTGCTGATATTCTTTTAAATTTGTACAGTCTGCTCCTTTGCTTTGAATTTTTTTTCTTTGTTGCCTCCTCAATTCTATCATTTCATCATATTGTCTTTGTTTTTCTTCTTCTTTTATTCCCTCTCCTTTTTCTGCCTCCACTCCCCATTCCTTCATTTTTTCACGAACATTTACGTACATTTTTCTAATAACTTGCTTTTTTCCTTTTTCTAATTTATAAGAAAAAACATTGCCATGTTCATCAAAAGTAATGTAAAAACAATCTGAAAGCGGAAACGCATCAACGATCATCCTGGTAGTATATTTCTTTTTCTTCTTATTTACTGCATATTTGGAAAATACAATCCCCTGATAACGTATGCTCCCTCCTTTACCATATGTATACCAGACATCCTCTCTGATAACAGCAAGCTCTTCCCATTTATAATTTCTCTTCCAAAACAGCCAGGATACCGTACAGCCTTCTCTGCTCAGCACAACAGTTCTCATATAATACAAGATTAACAGCAACATTAATATTTCCACACTAAAAATTATAAATTCATATCCCTCTGTTCTTATTTCCTTTCTTTCCAGGAAAATCATCAGCATTCCTATGCCGAATACAAACGCTGATATAAATAATATCAGTATTATATGTGGATCTAATACTCTTATTTTTTCCTGCTGCTCTTTCATATGCATTTCCTCCGGTTGTCTGAAATCCTTACTGTTACTATTCCGGTATATCAACCTAATTTCTTGCATTTTCTTATGAGTTCATTATAAGGTAAATATATGTAATTGTTAAGGTGCAAAATAAAATGTTGCTGTCCCGTTTACTGCAAATTAAACGAACCATACAATATTAAAGTTCAGCTGTTATTATCTTTCAAGGATCATGACATCTTTTGCATTCATGCTAACGGTCTGCCCTGAAACGTTCTCCTCCTTCGATAAAGTTGCAGAAAATTGCCCGGACTTTCTGCAATATGGCAGAAGAATTTTCCTTGTTTCTTCTGCTACAAAAAATCTCCCGGATAAGAGAAGCGCTTACTCTTATCCGGGAGATTTTTTATATCTTTAACAAGTTCATATCTTTTATTTTCAGATCAGTGATTATTTATTTCCCTGTCCATAATATGCATTTGCACCATGTTTTCTGAAGTAGTGCTTATCCTGCAGATCCTGTGGTGCAGGTTTTACCTGTGGATTGATCAGCTCACAGCGGGATGCCATCTTGGCAACTTCCTCAAGAACAACTGCATTATGTACTGCTTCATGAGCATCCTTGCCCCATGCAAATGGTCCATGATTTTTGCAAAGTACTGCAGGTACTGCTTCATAATCTTTGTCCTTAAACAGGTCTACGATCAGAAGTCCTGTGTTTTTCTCATATTCTTCAAATTCCTTGCCTTCCAGGCAGCGTGCACATGGAACTTCACCATAAATATAATCTGCATGTGTGGTTCCATAACATGGGATTGATCTTCCGGCCTGTGCCCAGCTTGTTGCCCATGAAGAATGTGTATGTACAACTCCTCCGATATTCGGGAATGCTTTGTACAGTTCTACATGAGTTGCTGTATCAGAAGATGGATTGTATTTTCCTTCTACCTTATTTCCATTCAGGTCTACAACAACCATATCATCCGGTGTCAGCAGATCATAATCAACCCCACTTGGTTTGATGACAAAAAGTCCTGATTCTCTGTCGATTCCGCTTACATTTCCCCATGTAAATGTAACAAGTCCGTATTTTGGAAGATCCATGTTTGCTTTGTAAACTTCCTCTTTTAATTTCTCCAGCATGATTCGTACCTCTCCTTTTGCTTTTCAGATATTCTTTTACAACAGCTTTCAGATGTTCCGGCTTTTTTCTGCATATCCCACCCGGAAAATCTCTTAATATCTGTATTATAGCACTTGTACGGTACATGTACCAACTTGTATGTTGATTATTTTACTGTTTCTCATACAAAAACTCTTCAGGCAGACTTACCTTGAAATCTTTTGCAAGTGAACGGAAATTGTCCGGTGTAATAGTCTGAAGTTTATTTGGAGTCATAGAAAGAATCTTCACCAGGATCTCTGCAGATTTTTCTACCGTATGGAGCAGACCAAATGTCAGGTCAAAATCTTCACCTGAGCAGAACATTCCATGATGTGCCCAGATAACAACATCATATTTCTGCATTAATTCTGCTGTTTTTATGGCAATTTCTCTTCCACCCGGTACCATCCAGCCGACAACACCCACGCCGTCCGGGAATACAACCGGACACTCTGTAGCAGATTCCCATAACTCTCTTGTAAAGATCTTATCATCCAGTGGCAGAACAAATGTCAGAGCAATTGTATTTGTCGTATGTGCATGATAAATAACACGATGTTTTCCGTTTGTCAGTTTCTTCTTCACTTCATGATTCATCAGATGAGTCGGAAGCTCACTGGTAGGTCTGCCGCCCTCAACCAGGCCCCAGCGGATTCTGTAATTTGTTCCTGTCTCATCCAGTTCAATGATCGCAAGACATACTTCCGGATCCACGATAATATTTCTGAAATATTTACCGCTTCCCGTTACAAGGAAAAACTCTCCTGCTAATCCCGGAACCTCTACCCCGATCGGTATCCATTCTCCAGGTGCATTCAGACGGGGACGAATCATCTCTACTTCCTCCGGTTTCAGACGATAGCTTAAGTTTCCGCCGTTTCTCTCATGCCATCCCTGAAGATAACCGTCATTTGCCATTTTGATAAATCCCTGTACAAATTTAGATTCCAGAATTTTCATAATATATATACCCTCCGCTTTTTGTGGTTTTGTGTTGTTTGTTTTTAACAATATATTGTTTCTTGTTGTTTATGAATGTATTATATATTGTTTCTTGTTGTTTGTAAATAATTTATTCAAAAAATCTCTCACAAAACCACACATCAATTCCGAAATATCTTTGTCAATTCTGTCCTGCTATTCATCCTGTTCAGAAGATTTTTACCGTTATTTTTGCTGAAATTCTATAATTGCGTATGCTTTTCCGTCTGTATCATCAAGCGATACAATCACCTTTCCTGTTTCTGCTTTTGCTTTCGGGCAGATTATATCTCCAAGTTTTGCCTGCATCTTATACTCTGCACGCATCTGGTATACTTTGAAATCTTCCGGCAGGAAATCTTCTGCCATACAGATATACTGACAGTTGTTTACATGATGATTAGTGTCAAGATGATGCTTCTGCACTGTGAATGATTCCTGTGAAGTCATGTCATCCGGAAGTTTGATTTTCCTCGGTGCATAATCCATTTCCAGCTTTTCGCCGAGTATGTAATTGTCTGTATCTGCAGGTGTCAGTCTCGCCGGAATCCCTGTACTGATGGCCAGATGTGTCCAGTTGGAGTTCGCCCAGGCAAGCTTCTTCCCATCCATTGTTTCTATGGTGAAATTACGCATACCCATGAATCCTTTGAAATCATAAGGTGCTGTCGTGATCCTGATTTCCGTTCCCATAGCAGGATATTCATCCACAATTACCTGCCAGGAAGAAAGAACCCACGCTCTGTCTCTTGCCTTCAGCACGTCTCCTCCAAGCCCGACCGACTCCGCATGAAATGTACAGCAATCCTGAAAATAATTCAAAACACCCGGTAATGTCAGTTTGCCGTTCTCACCTGTCTCACTGTATCTGACTCTGCTGTTAAAACTGTAATTCATTTTTTATGTCCCCTTTTCTTATGTCGCTATGATTTTTTAATATACTTCTTTTCTATTATTATAACAAGCCAAAAGTATAAGGCATAAAACAGTTTTTTATAAACTGTTTTATGCCTTATCTTTGTTCTACCTTATATCACTTACTTCAATTCTTTGCCGCAAATGTGATCATCACCTTAAACAGATCCCCATCCAGGTATAGCTTAAACTCACCTCCCTGCAGCTCTGTCAGGCTCTTTGCGATAGAGAGTCCCAGTCCGCTTCCTTCTGTATTTCTCGCCACATCTCCTCTGATAAATCGTTCTGTCAGTTCATCCGCAGAGATATTCAAAGGCTGTGCTGAAATATTTTTCAGGGAAAAGGTTACTTTTTTATTTCTGTTGCTGATCTCTGCGTAAACTCTGGTGCCCTCCATTGCGTACTTCACAACATTGCCGAATACGTTTTCCAGAACACGCCACATTCTCTGACCGTCTGCGTAGATAATGGACGGTTCGTCTGTGAAATGTACCATCATAGTCAGGTTCTTCTCCTGGAATTTCTCTTCAAATTCTCCGATCACCTGCTGCACCATTTCCACAAAATCAATATCATTCATCTCCAGCTTAATGTTTCCGGTGCTTGCCTTGGATGCCTCTACCACATCCTCTGTGAGCACCTTCAGTCTCTGGGATTTCTCATCCAGGATGCGTAGATATTCCTGTATTTTCGGATCTGTCGGGTTCTCACGTTTCATCAGATCTACATAATTGATAATGGAAGTCAGAGGTGTTTTCAGGTCATGGGAAACATTTGTGATCAGCTCTGTCTGCATTCTTTCCTTTTTCAGGCTGTTCTCCACAGCAGCATCCAGACCACTGCCAATATTGTTGATATATTCTGCCATCACCTTCTGTTTTCCGGTAAGTGTATCTGTTTTGATCTTATACTGCAGTTCTCCATCGCTTATTTTCTTCAGACCATCCATAATACGATCCTGCCCGTCTGCTTTTCTGATGGCGAAAATCATAACAGCCACATCTACAGCCATCAATGCCAGCAGGAATACTCCTGCACCACTGAATACGCAGCCGATGATCAGGAACTGCAAAAATAAAAATGCACCTCCCACAAGCAGAACTTTTATTTTTTCTGCTGTATTTCTGGAAAAAGCTCTGGCAAAATCGGCAAGCTTCCCACTGCATTTTCCAATCCATTTCAGAACTGTTCTAATCAGACTGTTTTTCCATAAGGTTCCTGCTTTTATTCTTCTTACCAGGCTGAGATATCCGATCAAAAACCATGCCATTGTATAAGTTCCACATATGAGACAGGTAACAATCACTGTCACTACTGCATGACTGTAACCCAATGATGAGTTAGCGATCAAAGTTCCCGATATGATCATTCCTGCCAGCCATATACCGATCACTGCTCCTGCCGCGATTTCTGTATACCATCTGTCAAATCCATTCAGATAAATTTCTTCATCCTCCGGTTTCCTTCCTGCTGTCACAGTCAGCCACACCATACCCATCAGCCAGAGCACACTTCCGAAGACCGCTCCTGCCAGCATCGGAAACATAAGCTTTGAATATGTCTCATAGTTCTCTGCCTCATCAGCCATGGAATCTGCCACAGAAAATCTCGTATCAACCGAAACTGCAAATACAAAATCCTTTGTGTCAAAGCTCTGGTCAATGGTATGATTCCACACCTGCAGGTCTGCATCCGGAATATTTGTAACACACTCACTTAATTCCGGGTAAACAACTGCATATGCTTTTTCCTTAAATATTTTCTCAAGGTTCTGCTCCAGCTGTGAATAGCTGCTGTATGCTTTTCTGTTTGTATAGATTGTCTTTTTCTCTTTATCTGCGAAAAGATATGTGAGATTGGTACTCCCTTCCTCATAGTCTCCGGACGTATGGTATACAGACGTAAGTGATATGGCACAGTCACTGACATTTATATCATCCTGAACAGTTCTGATACAGTCCAGAACCTTGGCCAGTTCACTATAGGCATCCTCAAGTTTTCCATTCCATTCCGTACTGGAATTGACTGCATCCAGAAGACTTTCCGCACCCTGAGGCTTGAATTTCTCTGTAAAACTCCATATCTCCTGCAAAAAAAACTCCGGATATTCTGTATTATTTTCTTTGTCTGTAATACTACCCAGACTTCGATTATCCGAATTACTCCAGTAACTCAGCTCAATGGCAGCATCTACTTTCTGTTTTTCTGTTTTTTCTGCAAATTTTGTCTCATAGGCGTCATCATACTCTTCTATGATATCCTGATCATAATTGACCTTTAACGTCCCATCTGTCACCAGTTTCTTAAAATCACTTAAGGAAAAATAATAACTGCTGCCATCCGAGGCCTTACACTGGATAAACTGCCCTACATCGTCAAGGCTTCCATCATCATAGCTCTCTCCAACTCCGGCCCAGTTCTGTGCCCACTCCAGCAGATCTTTTACAGAATATGCCACGCCGGATGTATTCTTAAAAGAAAGCTCACTCAACGAATCACGGTTGATTTCCTTTTCCTGAAATTCTGCCAAATCGATCACTGCCGATGAACCTGCATTTGTAAGGTAATTTATATCCTCTTTTGCTGACAGACTTTCCAGAATATCCGTACCTCTGGAATTCAGACGTTCCCTGAATCCCTCTGACTGAATGTAACTTTTCCCTCTGTCATTCAGACGAATCTCCGTCTGATAGATCATTACAAAAAATGCTGCACATATCACAGCCGCCACAGCTGCCAGATGTACGATCACGATCCAGACCGCCTTGGCAGCATTGCTCCTGTATCCTTTTCCCTTCATAATTTTGTCCCTTTCCTTTGCATTCGCTCTGTTACTTGATTTAGGTCAAGCGGATAAAATCATCCGCTTCGCTACTTGATTCGGTTAAATTTTTTCAATTTTATACCCAAGTCCCCACACAACCTTCAGGTATCTTGGCTCCCTTGGATTAATCTCAATTTTTTCTCTGATATGCCGGATATGCACTGCCACCGTATTATCTGCAGCAACTGCTTCCTCATTCCAGATGTTTTCGTAAATCTGATTAATAGAAAATACCCTTCCCTGATTCTTCATCAGCAGAAGCAGGATATTGTACTCAATGGGTGTCAGCTTCACCACATCACCGTCCACCCTGACTTCCTTCAGGTCATCATTTATACTCAGACCTCCTGTCTCGTAGATATGAGCATTCTCCACAGGTATTGCTGCTCCCAGCCTTGTATATCTTCGAAGCTGTGATTTCACCCTTGCCACCAGTTCCAGGGGATTAAAGGGCTTGGTTACATAATCATCTGCCCCTACATTTAATCCAAGGATCTTATCTGCATCCTCTGATTTCGCAGAAAGAATAATGATCGGAAGAGGATTCTCTTCCCTTATCTTCAAAGTAGCCCGGATGCCATCCAGCTTCGGCATCATAATATCTATGATCAGCAGATCCACCGGCTGACTGCGCAATACGTTAATCGCCTCCACACCGTCATAGGCTTTTATGACCGTATACCCTTCCTGCTCCAGATAAATACCGATTGCCTCTACAATGTCTTTATCGTCATCACAGACAAGAATATTCGCCACTTTATACACCTCCCTCATCATCCGAAATGCCAGTCTGAAATCTCTCATGTACAGACACCCCGGCTTCTTATTTTGTATTTCTGATATTAGAATAATCGAAGCTTCTTAATATGAAAGGGACAAATTCTTAAGATTTTCTTATGATTATTCACTTTTCGCAGTCAAAATATCAGGCTGTTAATCTGTCACTTTTATCAGGCTCCTATTTTCATCCAATTCTTCTATTCGTTCTGCTGTATACATTTTTTATCTCATCTTTTCTCTTTTTCTGACAGTCAATAATAGACTGAAAATCATTATATCATTTCACATATATTACTTCTATAGAATATTCTCTTCTGTTTCCCATTTCCACACCCATCACTGTTTATTCCATTCTCCATAACTCACAACCAATCTATAGCAACCCTTGTAAATAATACTTCCATCAACGCACCAGGGAATCATCGTTATATGTTTTTTGGTATTTTATTAACAATCTTCATACATATCGCATAATTTTTTATTGATTTTGTACAATATTATTTATTTTTCGGCAAAACAATGCTACAATATTTTATAAGATTAGTGTACTGATTTATAACTGTTCAATGGTCTGCTAACCGCAAAGCTACTGAACAGTTACACGTTTTTTTCAACGAGGGAGGTATTCTTATGAATCTGGAAAACATGACAAAAATCTACGCCCGTGGTGACAGCCGCATTCAGCTGAAGGTAATTCCCGGACATTTCGTCACATCTCAGTCACATATCACTCACTATCTGGATCTTACAACTATGAAATCCAGAACTGCCGAAGCACAGAATATTGCTCACGAACTGGCTGCTAATTATGAAGTATCTACTCCTGTTGATACCATTATCTGTATGGACGGACTGGAAGTAATTGGCGCATATCTTTCTGAAGAACTTACCAAAGCCGGCATTTTTTCCCTGAATGCTCATCAGACGATCTACGTGATTACTCCTGAATCCAGCAATTCCGGACAGATTATCTTCCGTGATAATTTTCAGCCAATGATCAAGGGCAAAAATGTACTGATCCTCAATGGTTCGATTACCACAGGCTCTACTTTGTCCAAAGCAATCGAGAGCATTCTGTATTACGGAGGCACTATCAGAGGTATCGCAGCCATATTCAGCAGCGTAGACAGCGTGGCTTCTCTCCCTGTATATTCTATTTTTAACGCCAAAGATATACCGGACTATCATTCCTATTCATCTACAAAATGTCCAATGTGTCAGAGGCAGCAGAAAATCGATGCCATTGTCAGCAGCTACGGATATTCAGCTCTGTAAATCTTCGAAGTATTTTATAAAGAAATTGTTACCAGAATTGATGACTTTGTCTGGGGACCGGTGATGCTGATCCTGTTGGTCGGAACCGGTATCTTCCTGACTGTGCGCACCAGATTTCTTACATGGCGTAACCTTGGCTATGCACTGAAAAGCACACTCAGCAAGGAAGCCCGCACCAAGAGCCGCGGACAGGGAGATGTATCACCTTTTTCCGCACTGACAACCGCACTGGCAGCCACCATCGGTACCGGAAATATCGTCGGTGTTGCCACAGCCATGGTTTCCGGTGGTCCGGAGCTCTGGTATGGAACTTCTCCAATATCGCCAACGCACTGATGGCTATCCCGAACCTGATCTGCATGCTCCTGTTAAGCGGCGAGATTGCCAAAGATGTAAAAGAATTCCAGCCGGAGATTAAAAAATAGTTACCCACATCATTCTTTTTATCATCCTGAAGTAAAATGCAGCCAGAACCTTGTTCCGTCAGGTTCTGGCTGCATTTTACAGAAATCTTGTACGCCGGGTACAAATAAACACTTACTTTATTGATGGCATACTTCCATATACTGTTTTACATCTGAAGCAATTGATATATATGGTGTTCCATATGGGATCCAGGTTGACTGAAAAGCATGATATACATCTGATTTTCCCGGCCATACTGTTCCTATCACATTATTATTTTCATCCAACTGATGAAACCAGGAACCATTTTTATGATCCAATACCTTATCATCCAGGTATCTCATAAACTCTTCATAATCTTTTGCATATTTCTGCTTATGAGTTATATGCCATAAGACTGCTGATGTATTGATTGCCTCTGCCAATGTCCAATGCATTCTGTCATGAACAACAGGTTTTCCATCCCAGTCAGTCGTATACACAATTCCAGGATTTCCATCCACATTCCAGGAATCTTCAACTGCTCTGTTGTAGAGTTTCTCTGCAGCTTTTAAATATACTTCTGCAGAATCAGTGGTATCTTTATAAGAAGAATATGCCCACTGCACGATCAATCTGGCCCACTCAATTCCATGGCCCGGTGTTGCTCCATAAGGTTTAAAACGATCAGCAGGACATTCTTTATTGCAATCAAGATCAGCTTTCCATTCCTTTGTAAAATGTTCAGGTATTCTCCAGTCATTTGCGCTTGCCCATCCAATAACATGATCTATAATTCTTCCTGCACGTATTCTGTACTTTTCTTCTTTTATTGCATCTGCTACTGCCAGAAACGCTTCTACTGTATGCATATTTGCGTTAAGACCGCGATAATCATCAAGAACTGTAAATTCTGTATTCCAGGTATCATAAGTAAGTCCCTGTTTCTCATCCCAGAACCGTTTATCAAATAATTCCAATGCATCTTTAAGCAGAGTTTCTGCATCTTTTTCTCCTGCCAGCAAAGCAGAAGAAGCAGCCAGAAGAACAAATGCATGAGCATAACACTGTTTATCTGGCAGGAATTTATTATCCGGTGTAATTCCCGGATACCATCCTCCATTTTCACGATCTTTCAGTTCTTCCAGTAATCCATGGACAGCACCATGGACCAGTGCCGGACTTTCTTTATCCCCAAGCATGATTCCCATACTATATACATGGACCATACGGCATGTGATCCATGTTTCTCTGTTTCTGTCTTTCCATGGTGTTCCATCATCCCCAAGGAAATAAGCACTTCCTCCCGGTGATAAAAATCCTTTTCCAAAATTTAAAAGATTTTTCTGCAATTCACCTAAGAACATTTTATTTTCTTCTGTATCTATCTGATATTTTTTACCCGAATTTTCCATCTTAATCTTACCTTTCACTTCCAAAAAATTTCAGTTTCTCTTATAGCACAAAAAAGCACCTCATACCGAGGTGCCTCATGTAGCAGGGCTACAAGGATTCGAACCTTGAACTGACGGAGTCAGAGTCCGTTGCCTTACCGTTTGGCGATAGCCCTTTATGTTTTGTTTTCGCTACTTCGTTCGCGACAATTGGTATTATATAATAGTCTTTCAAAAAATGCAACCCCTTTTTTGAAATTTTTTTAATTTTTTTTATTTTTCTTCAAAAACATGAAAATACCGCCTATTTCCCGGAGTTTTTTTATGTACTCCGGGAAAAATTATGCTATAATCAATAAAAACTTATTGCTGCTTCTGATATACTCTTTCTTAAATATGACAATTCTCGTAACTGGTGTGCCGACAGGTTGACGCAAGATTGTTTCAAGAATCAACTTGTCGGCACACTAGAAACTTGCTATAGAGATCAAAGCAGCAGGAAATCTTAATAATAATTTCTCCAGACTATATATTATGATACTGAGGTCAAAAGCTATTCAGCCCTGGCCTGATATCTGTAAATTGCGATAAACAGTTACACCCGAGATATTATTATGAACCCAAAAGGAGAGCTATATATGAGAGCTAATAATCTTACTCTGCTCACAGACCTTTATGAACTTACTATGATGCAGGGCTATTTTAAGAACCCAACAAACCAGACTGTTATCTTCGATATGTTTTACCGTACCAATCCATGCGGAGGTGCATTTGCCATCACTGCCGGACTGGAACAGATGATTGAATATATTGAGAATCTTAAATTCACAGATGAAGATATCAAATATCTCAGAAGCCTGAATATTTTTGAAGAGGACTTCCTTGAATATTTAAGCAACTTCCGTTTCACAGGTGATATCTATGCAATTCCTGAGGGAACAGTTGTCTTCCCAAGAGAACCGCTTGTCAAAGTTGTAGCACCTATCATGGAAGCTCAGCTTGTAGAGACAGCAATCCTGAATATCATCAATCACCAGAGCCTCATTGCTACCAAAGCAGCCCGCGTTTGCTATGCTGCAAAGGGTGATGCGATCATGGAATTTGGTCTGCGTCGTGCCCAGGGACCGGATGCAGGTATCTTTGGCGCACGTGCCGCAATCATCGGTGGATGTGCCGGTACTTCCTGTGTTCTCACAGGCAAAATGTTCGACGTACCGGTCCTTGGAACTCACGCACACAGCTGGATCATGAGCTTCCCGGATGAATATACCGCATTCAAAACCTATGCCAAACTTTATCCGAATGCCTGCACCTTACTGGTAGATACCTATGATGTCCTGAAATCCGGTGTTCCAAATGCAATCCGTGTATTTGAGGAAATGCGCGAAGAAGGTATTCCGCTTACCAAATACGGTATCCGTATCGACAGTGGTGATCTTGCCTACCTTTCCAAAGAAGCATATAAGATGCTTGCTGCTGCCGGATTTGACGATGCAGTTATTTCCGCTTCCAGCGATCTGGATGAATACCTCATTGAGAGCCTGAAGGCTCAGGATGCCAAGATTAATTCCTGGGGTGTCGGAACACGGCTGATCACCGCCAACGATAATCCTGCATTCGGCGGTGTATACAAACTTGCTGCTGTCAAAGATGCAGACAGTACCGAATTTACACCTAAGATCAAGCTTTCCGAAAACACAGAGAAAGTAACCAACCCTGGAAATAAAACCGTATATCGTCTCTATAATAAGAAAACCGGAAAAATCAGGGCAGATCTTATCTGCCTTGCTGATGAAAAGCTTGATGCAGACCAGAACATGGTTCTCTTTGATCCAATCGATACCTGGAAAAAAACAAAAGTTCTCGGCGGAACCTATGAAGTACGCGAACTTCTCGTTCCTGTTATCAAAGAAGGTAAACGAGTCTATGAATCTCCATCTGTTATGGAGCTTCGCGATTACTGCCAGAAAGAGCAGAATACTCTCTGGGATGAATCCAGACGTTTCGTAAATCCTCAGAAAGTATATGTAGACCTTTCTCAGAAACTCTGGGATCTGAAAAAAGACCTTCTGGAAGAAATTAGTGAGAAAGCTCTCGACTGAGCATAAACTCAGATTAAGAGTAACAAAACAGACAAGTCCCCGGCTTCAACCGCAAAAATCAACAGGCAGTTGAAGCCGGGGACTTACTTTTTGATTCAGTTAAAACATATGCTGACATCACAGATTTCGCTTTTAGTCCCAACTCTCATATTTGGTCCAAAAAGCCCTACACCGGATGTAACGATATTATGCATATTTCCTTTCTTCAGATAGCCACAGGGATTTTCCCAGAAGAATCTGATCACAATATTTCCCGGAAATACCTGTCCGTCATGGGTATGTCCGCAGAGATCTACGTCCACACCTGTATCCGCCAGTTCCTGAAGTTCTCTCGGCTCATGATCGATAACCAACACTGGCAGTGACACATCCATACCCTCTGTGATTTCCTGCGGAGTCTTTCGTTTACCAATCCCCCGTCCGGGACGCTCATAATCTGGTCTGCCATACAGATAAAAGGAATCATCGATGAGCACATATTCATCTCTCAGAAGCGTAATCCCCGCTTTCTCCAGAAACTCATCCATCTCCGGGGTACTCTCTTTCTTTTCCTTACTGCCAAAGGTAAATCCCGCCAGAATCTTTTCCTGGATATCGTGGTTTCCGTAACATGCATACACACCATACTTCGACCGAATTCCTCTCAATATCTCTGCCAGTTTTTCCGGATCATCCAGTGCCTCATATTCATTATCAAAAATATCTCCTGCCACTACCACCAGATCCGGTTTCTGCTCATTGATCTTCTCTGTCATCTGCTCCATCTGCTTGCATCCAATATTATATCCCAGATGAAGATCTGCGATCAGAACCACATTTAATTCCTTCATATTTCCTGCCTTTTTATCAACAGAAATATTGTACTTCGTTGTATGTATATTTCCGGCACTGAGCACTCCGTAAATACTGACTGTTGAAATGATCACCGCACAGACAGCTCCCACAACAGCAGTTCCCATATTGCTGAAAAGCAGTTCTCTTCCCGGAAAACCAAGATTTCTAAGAGGGTATTTCAGTAACAGTCTCAATCCATCCGCGATTCCCAGAGTCATAAGTGTATACATCAAAACACCAAGCCAGTAATTACTCAGAAGCTTCATAAATCTCCTGAATCCTGATGCAGGTGCCATAAATGCGATCAGTATACTAAACACTACAAATAAATATACAAGTCCAATCCCCCTGCACACCCACACATTCCGAAAAACCGTATGCAGTACCTGAAACCAGTGCAGGCTGCGAAGCAGGATATACACGCATACCAACAGATAAAACGGTGCCAGATATATTGCAGCCATATAATATGTCTCCTTTCCAACTCTCATTGCCATAACAATTTTATTACTATAACAATTCCAGAAAATCATAACTGCTTCTTATTATACAAAAAAGAATCCTCAGTTGCTAGTGTGCCGACAAGTTGATTCTTGAAACAATCTTGCAGGATAAATTTTCTTAT
>OFMH01000437.1_pt1 | contig 30784 bp, 5 predicted proteins | sample 1541761 | NCBI WGS metagenome assembly OFMH01 (sample SAMN04209249, study PRJEB22552) | human gut metagenome | biome: gut; material: feces | host: Homo sapiens | place: USA: Oklahoma
CGGTACCATTAGTATCCGTGTTCAAGGTGATGGTACCGGTTCCATCAGTACCGTATGTTGCAGAACCACCGGTTACCTTGGTGTCAATAGCATTTACTGTGTACTTAGTGTAACCTTCCTTGGTATCACTATCTACACTACTAATGTTAGTACCGGCAAGTACTTCAACTTTTGCAGCTTTGAGCTGTGCTACGTTTACGGCATCCGTATCCTGCATACCGGCTGCGACGCCTGTAATCTGGCGAGTTGCCGTAGCTGCACCGTCTTCAGTCGGGGCACCAACGGATACAGCTGCTAAGGTAGATTTCCAAGTAGCAGAAGTTTCAGTAGACGCTTTTGTCGTAATCGGATCATAGCCGGCTACTTCAGCAGCTACACTAGCCACCGAATTGGAACCTAAGGCTACACCTCCGTCAACAGTCGTATTTGCATTTCGGCCGATAGTAACGGCATCACTGGCACTCGATGTCATTGCCGAGTCAGCCGAACCGATGACCACACTGTTTGCAGCATCAGATACGGTACGGTTGGTACCGATAATGGTTACATTGTCTACATTGGTACCGGTGTTTTTAAAGCCGGTGATGTAGTTGTACTGACTGATATTGCCGCTCGTCCCAGTCAAGGTGTTGTTAACACCGATAAGAGCCGATTGCTGCGTATAATCAGCTTTGTTGCCACCGCCGATTGCCAGCGTCGATCCGCCGCTGTTGGACGATTTAATAGAATTCATCAGTGTCGTCTGTAAAGCCTTAGCCGAATCGCCTGCCGAACTCGGGGCATTAATAGTTGTAATGGAGTTAGTAATTTCATTACCCGCACCAAAGATTAACGAACCATTGGAGTTAAAGGTCCTATTGGCCACACCAACAACACTATTAGCGATACCGGATGAATTGCCTGCTGTAGCAGATTCTACGCTATTCAAGGAGCCCATAATGGTAGCACCGAAGTTTTTAGCTGCTTGCAATACGCCAGAAGCACCACCATTATAATTACTGCTGGCAATCGAATAAGCACCTGTAATGGTTGCAAATGCCCCACCATTATAGCTATTGGTACCCAAGGTCGTACTATTAATATTAACGCCCTGAGCCTTAGTGTCAGCACTATCTACCGTCACATCACCCATCGCGCCACGATAATTGTGCGAGCCAACCATAAGGCTGCCTGTACGAGCATACGTATTTTCACCTATGGCAATACCGGTAGCCTGTTTGGACGGATCATCCGGGATTTGAATTGTACCCCATAAATTGCCTGGATGGAATGTAGTTTGTCCCATTGCAAATAGGTACTCTTGCGTGCCTGACATATTTTCAATTTTCGCATTTTGGCCGATAGCAATACTTGCACCTTGGTCAACGTAGTTGTTAATATTCGCTCCGTTACCGATAGCAATATCACCGCTACCTTTTTTACCGTTACTATCCGAAATCGTTGCTTTACCGATAGCAATACTGTTATTCGCCGGTGTACTAGATTGACCGATAGCTATACTATTAGCACCGGATGTACTGGATTTGCCGATAGCAATCGCATCTGTTCCGCTTGCACCGTTATTATTATAGTTAGTACCATTAGCTTCAGAGTTTACATGGAAGTAATGAATCTTATTGGCTTCAACTTGAGATGTCGTCGCTAAACCAGTTACAGTAAGAGGGTCCCCTTCATTCTGAGTAAGGGTTAAGGTATTACCACTTAAACTTGCTTCAGTGAGGTAGGTGTTCTTAACACCTTCTACAGTAACTTTGTTATTTGCAGAATCAGTCAATGTTATAGTACCATCGGTACCTTTGTCGTTATAAGCAATTTTGCCACTTTCCAATACTGTATTCGTATCAGTAGATGCAACGGTATATGTTGTAGAGCCATCATCAGCGGTAGTAGGTGTAACGGTAACATTATCGCCTGCTGCTACGGTTACTTTATTAGCTTTGAGCTGTGCTACGTTAACGGCATCCGTATCTTCTTTACCAGCTGCAACACCTGTAATCTGACGAGTGATATCATTTGCCGCATCACCAACAGAAACGGAGCCTACAGTAGAAGTCCATGTAGAACCGGTTAACGCTTTAGTGCTCGGGTTATATCCGTCTACACCTCTATCAACACTGGCCACAGAATTAGAACCTAAAGCTACACCGTCGTCTACAGTCGCATTGGCATTGTAGCCCATAACGACTACGTTATCTGCCGTCGTCGTCAAGGTCGTATCGGCTGCGGCGCGAAGCGTGGTCGACGCTGCTTTATTAGCACGACCTAAGATGACGCTGTTGTCAGAGCCGGTTACTGTACGATTATCGCCGAGGAGAATCGTATTATTCGAATCTGCTACAGCATTTTCATTGCCCAAGTTAACGATAGACGTAGAGCCGCTTACCGTGTTATTGATACCGGTTACAGTCACATTATCTACATTAGTTGCAGTGTTGTTAAAGCCGGTCAATGCGTTGTATGTACTAAAATCTTCAAGGCTTGCACCAGTCAAAGTATTGTTAACACCAATGATAGAGGATCCTTGCGTATAGTTAGCAATATTGCCACCACCAATAACCAATGTGGAACCACCGCTATTAGTAGCTCGAACAGCAGATTGAAGTTGATCCACCATAGAATCCACAGAATCAGCGCCATCTGTTGGGGCTACAATAACTCCCGCGGAATTTGAAACCTTATTGCCGGCACCAAATACCAAAGAACCATTAGAATCTTCTGTAATATTACCGACACCTACAATTGTATTAGCAACACCTGCAAACATATTGTACATCGTACTATCATCATTGGATCGAATACTATTCAACGAACCAAGCACCGTAGCACCAAAGTTTTGAGCACCATAAAAGGCTGTATTCATTCCACCAGCGCCTGTAAATCCACCGGTCGCAATAGAATAAGAACCAACCATCGTGGAGAATAAGCCCTTATTATAACTGTTCGTACCTAAGGTTGTCTGATTTACGTGGAAGCTGGAGTTATTATCCTTAATTTCTATACCACCCATGGTGCCTCGGTATACGCGGTCGCCAATATCAATTGAGCCGGTACGTCCATATGCATTTGTACCGATAACGATAGACGTAGCTACACGACTAGCATCGGTCGGATTATCATATCCGCCGGATCCACCCTTAGACCAGTTTGTAGGATCAAAGCCTAATTTGGCTTCTTGTTCACCACCACCGGTGAAGGCTACTGCGCCTTTACCGATAACGATACTGCCATCCAAAGCAATATTTTCCGAAACTTTAGCATCACTACCGATGACAATACTGCCCTTGCCGCCGGAATAGACATTGGTTCCCAAGGCTATCCCATTTTCACGTTGAGCTACGGCGTTAGGCCCAATAGCAATCGAGTTCGTACCCTTAGCTCCGGTATTATCCTGATTATCTGTTAATTCAGATTTTACAGAGAAGTATTTAACTTTATTAGCCGCAAGTTCCGCAGTTGTAGCAATACCTTCTACTGTAAGCGGTTCAAGACCATTCTGTGTAAGCGTAAGTGTATTCTTATCCAAAGAAAGACCCGTTACTTGCGTGTCAGTAGCAGCTATGCTGTACTTAGTATAACCTTCGGAATTATCACTAGTAACTGTCACATTGTTTCCGGATCCCACGACTTCTACTTTAGCGGCTTTTAGCTGTGCAACGTTAACAGCATCAGTGTCTTGAGTACCGGCTGCTACACCTGTAATCTGACGAGTAATACCTTTAGAAACATCGCCTACGGATACTGCGGCTGCCGTTGCCTGCCAGGTAGAAGCCGTCTGAAGTACCGCACCAAGTTCAGATTCCTGAGTAGCTAAAGTAGCTTGAGCCTCTGCGATTTCATTTTGCTTGGCAGTAAGCTGTGCTTGAATTCCTTGGTACGCTTCCATTTCCTCATAACTATTAGGATACCACGATTTAATTTGGTCTATATTACTTTGCAATGCTGTGGCTTCACTCGTTAAAGTACTGATTGAATTCTGTGTTTCAGAAATTTGTGTCTGCAAGCTTTGATACTTTTCCTTGTCATACGGAACATCGGTAATTTTACCGGACTGATCATAACCTATAGCACCTTTATCTACACTAGCAACAGAATTTGTACCAAGAGCCACGCCACCATCAACAGTTACATTAGAGTTTCGACCAACTGCAACGGCATCACTAGCGGTCGTTTCAATAGTATCATCGGCAGAACCAATAACAATAGTATTATTGGCACCTCTCACGGTACGGTTTGTACCGGCTATAGTTACGTTATCTGTATTCGTTGCCGTATTATTAAAGCCCGAAACATAATTGTAGTAGCTAATATCATCGCTTGTCCCAGTCACAGTATTGTTAACGCCCATGATGGAAGTTAATTGGGTATAATCAGCCTTATTGCCGCCCCCCATCGCCATAGTCGAACCGGCACTATTGGAAGATTTAATAGCCGAAATCATTCTAGTCTGCAAATCTTTAGCTGATGTAACAGAGGACTCCGTTGGTACCGTAATATCAGTAACCGAGTTAGTAATTTCGTTGCCTGCGCCAAAAATCAATGCTCCATTCGCATTCGCAGCCCTATTGGCAAGACCAACAATACTATTAGCTATACCAGCTCTATTACTTGTGGCCGTTGCCGATTCAATACTATTTAAAGAGCCGGTAATAGTAGCTCCAAAGTTTTTAGGCGCTTTAGCTGTATCACTAAAATTAAAGCCTCCAAGCCCTTTATAATCCGAAGTGGCAATTGAATAAGCACCCATAACCGTAGACATAGTACCTGAACTAAAGCTATTGGCACCAACGGTTGTAGCAAAGGGATTTAAGTTAGGCTGAGGCATACCTTCCGGAGTAGTATTAACTGTAACATCACCTATGGCACCACTATAATTATGCGTTCCTACCATAGTACTACCAGATCGAGCATATGTATTTCTACCGATAGCAATACCCGTTGTATATTCAGTCTGTCCTAAAGACAAATACCTTTCTTGTTGGCCGGCCATATTTTCGCTTCGAGCATTATAACCGATAGCAATGCCGCCGCCTTGGTTTACGTAGTTATTGACTTGTACGCCCATACCAATGGCAATATCACCACTACGAATGGGATATACGTCAGTTTTGCCACTCTTACTAATTGCACCTTGTCCAATAATTATACTGTCGTTAGCTGCAGTGCTAGCTTTACCGATAGCAATTGAATTTGTTCCTTTGGCACCATCATTATTGTAGTTTGTGCCACTAGTTCCTTGATTTATCTGAACGAAGTGTAACGCATTAGCATCTACCTTAGTATTTACAGCATTAAGCTGTGCCACGTTGACAGCATCAGTAGCCTGAGTACCGGCTGCTACGCCTGTAATCTGACGAGTCTGTGTAGCTGTTGCATTGGTTCCCGGCACACCAACAGAGACGGCCCCTAAAGTGGACGTCCACGTTGCACTTGCTTTATCAGTATCGGAAACAGTTGCTCCTGTCGGGACAGTACCTGTAACACCGGCAGCTACACTCGCAACAGAGTTAGATCCTAAAGCTACGCCGTCAGCTACGGTCGCATTGGCATTATGGCCCAAAATAGTTGCGTTGGACACGGTTGTTTCCATTTCTTTGTCAGCAGAACCGATGACAACATCATTTGTCGCGCCTGTTAATTTACGTTTATCACCAATTACAACATTGGAAGTCCCATCGGATACGGTATTGCTCGAGCCGATGACATAGGTGCTATCTGTATTGGTCAATGTATTTTTTGCACCGGTGATTCTGTATTGGTCAATGTATTTTTTGCACCGGTGATAAAGTTATAATCACTCGTATTTCCGTCTTTACCGGTCAAAGAATTGCTGACACCGGTAACAGCTGAAAAACGAGCATAGTCTACCGCATTAGCACCGCCAACAACCAAAACTTGACCGCCACTATCTCCAACAGAAGCGGCTAAGGCTTTAGCTGTAGCAATAGGGTCAGTCGGATCAACATTACCCACATCAAAGGTTACATTACCATAAGAATTAGTTACAGCATTACCGGCACCAAAGATGAGAGTTGCATTAGCATTCTGAGTTGCATTGGCAGCGCCAACGATGGAGTTAGCAACACCATCAAATGGCACTACTGTCTGAGTACCGGCTGCAATGGTATTCAAAGAACCTACAACAGTTGCCATGGCACCTTGGAAACTACCACTAGCAGAATTTACCTTAGCCCCTACACCAGCTGCTACAGAGCCAATACCTTGGGCGCCGCTGTTATCTTGGTTACCCATATTGGCTAAACTACCACGCATATCATTAACACTGTAGTACTGATCGGCCGCCATGACGCTGGTTGTCATTCCAGCACAAAGAGCCGCTACAGTCAAAAGGGCCGCAACGGTTTTACCGGAATTCAATTTTGTAGATATAGGTTTGCTGTGACTTTTTGCTATTTCAGAAACTACGATATAGCAATTCTTTACTTTGCTCCAAATGACTTTGTAAATCCTATTCATATCGCTTGCCTCCTATTAGATTGATAATAAACTTCCATTTAATTACACAAAAGCAGACATTATGCTGACACTTTAATTCAGCAGATTTCTTGTTATGTCCTCACTCATCGAGCTTTGATCAGACATATAATAGCAACATAAAAATCGTGAATTCCCCTCGTTCATCCCTCCATAAAATCCGATTTATCGCATTCGTCAGCTAACTGAACTTATATAGTCCAATTGTTGCAGATAACGAATAACATATATCCTTATGTTATCATTCTATATATTGTTCAAAACTTTGTCAATGAAGTTACTTAGATATAACAGTATAAAAACGTTATACTTGAAATTTAGGCTATTCTTTTACCGATTATTTACGATTTAACCGCAACAACTCGAAGTCTTTCCATGGAAAACAAAAGGCCCTCTTTATGCAAGAGAGCCTTTCATGTCTAAGTCCATCCTTCGATAGACTTTGCTATTTTATTTTTTCAATTCAGCAATGGCCTGCATCAACTGTTCGATCTTCTTATTTTGTTCTTCCAGTTGCTGGCTCTGAGCTTCAATCTTACTGTTTTGAGCCTGGAGCTGGCTGCTCTGATCAGATACAACAGACTTCAAGCTGCTGATTTCCTGGGCCATGGCTTGCTTCGACGAGTAATTACCCGTTTCGCCTTCGCCAACTCTCCAGGTTACACCGGCGTTGACCATGTTTTCACCGCCGCCATAGGAAGTACCGAGGCTGACCAAGGTGTTGCCATTGGGGCGATAGAAGGCACCGACAGCAACGGCGTTAGTACCGCGATAGTTACCGACACCGGCCGAAATTTCCCACTTTTCATCCGCGTTGTATTCCAAGGGATGGAGGGCTGCCAAGGCTGCGGCACCGGCACCGACGCGATTGACGCGAGTATCCAACTTGCTGATGCGATTACTCATCTGATTCATACCCGTACCGATGGCATTGACGGTTCTATCGAACTGCCCTTTATTGATGGCGTCCGTTGCTTCCACGCCATCGCCGACATTATGGATGACGTTGCCGCCCATGCTGACGTTGTTATTCTGAACAGTGATGTTCTTCGACGAATCTTCGTTTTTAACCGTAAGGCCGTCATTGTTGATCGTCGTGTTGCCCGTCGTTACGGAATTAGTCGTGACGGATTCGTTAGTGATGACCGTCTTGCTGTCTCCCGTTCCGATGGTGACGTTGTCATTGCTGATAGAAACGTTGCCAATGTTGGCTTTTTCCGTTACCGTCAATTCTTTTGTTTCTACCGAATCGAGGCCTTTGATATCTTTAGCAAGTTTAATGTCGAGACCGTTACTGCCATTTCCGACAACGCCGATATTTCCATCAGACAACTTGTTGACGTCGGCACCGCCTTTCAGATTCAACGACTCGCCCAGTTTAACTTTAGCTTCGCCGCTGTCTCCGGCAAAGTCACGAGTGCCAACACCGATGGTATCGGTAACGTTCTTAACGGAATCAGAGATATCCTTCAGCTGGCCTTCCGTAGCTGCACGATCGGCAACGTAGCCTTTTTCATCAGGCTTCCAGGTCGTGTTGTCGAGACCGGTGATGTATTTGCCGGTTTGAGCCGTGCCGTCGGTTTCTTTTCCATCAGCTCCGACGACTTTTGGAATAACCGTTTGATTCCCCATTACCAGACCCTCACCGGCTTCACCGATAGTTACCTGGCCCTTGGTGCCGTCGATAGCTACCTGGTTCGCACCTTCGCCGGCCGTGATGCCTGCCTTTGTCCCGTCAACAGTGACTTGATTAGCACCAGTCCCTGCTGTTACCGTTGAATGAGCTCCGTCAACGACAACTTTATTAGAGCCGCCATCACCGGCACTGATGATAGCGTCATTACCACTAATGGCGATGTTCTTACCGTTTTTGTCTCCGAAAGCTAAATTATCACTCAAGGAAACTTTTGTACCTGCACCATTAGGCAGCTCTGTTACAGTAATGTTATCTCCTGCCACAACCTTATTGGCTGTGATCGTCGTGGAAAGTCCGTCATAGGCTGCTTTCAACTGATCTTCTGTAGCAGCTCGGCCGCTTACGATACCATCTGTAGTCGGATTCCAAGAAGTATTGGCCAGACCAGTGATGTATAAACCGCTTTCGGTCTTCTTGGCACTTCCATTGTAAGTAACGGGCTGGTTGGCAATGTAAATGCCACCGGTAGCTACACCATTTGCCACAGTGCCTCCGATACGGGCAGAATCGATGCCGGATAAGTTTTTAGCCAGTTTAATCTGTAAGCCGTTTTCGGTTTTCACGACACCAACATTGTTGACGTCAGTTAACAAGCTATTTCCGTCATCATCCTTGGCTGCCACACCGCCATAGATAGTGAGGGTTTCCCCATTTTTCTTAGTGATAGTCGCATCATCAGACGTATCATCGCCGGTGAATTTCAGGTTTACTTTACTGTTTTCCCCTACGATATCAGCGGTAGTCGCAATATTATCTACTTCAAATTTTTGATCATCATTGCGAGTAATGGTCAGCTTATTCCCATCAAGGCTGGCACCCTTAATGTATTTATCCTGCAAGCCACCAATCTCAACTTCATGTCCATCCTGCATCTTCAAGGTAATGGTGCCTGCCCCGGCATCGGTGTATTCAACCTTACTCGAGCCAATGGTACTTCCTTTGAGCTGACCAAGGTTAACGATATCCGTATCTTCTGTACCGGCAGCGACGTTGGTGATCTTATTACCACCATTGTCGAGGCCGGTATTGGACAACTTAACTTCCGAGATCGTCGGATTTTCTACGGCATCAATAGTCGTACCATCAGCCTTGGTGTAGACGTTGTTGGTTGCGTCATAAGTAGCATCGGTCAAATCAGAATACCATTTACCGTCCTGGCCTTGAACCAAGGTATTGCCAGCATCGTCTTTAGCGTTTGCGAAGGTAACACTGCCGTTACCCATGGCGACGTCTTTCGCAAGTTTCACTCTCAGGGCTTCACCATCTTTCACAACACCGATGTTATTGGCCGTCGTGAATTCACTGGCTCCGCCAAGAACACTAAGGGTTTCACCATTTTTCCTCGTGATTGTTGCATCTTCATCTGTATTATCACCAGTGAACTTCAGGTTAACATCCTTAACGGCGGTATCCATTTCACTCTTAGACGCAATGTCCCCAACTTCAAAGGAGGTATCGTCGTTACGGGTAAAGGTCAACTTGTTGTTTTCAAATTTTGCTTTGCTAACGTAGGTATCCTTCAGATTGTCAATCGTAACTTTACTGCCGTCCTGCATGGTCAAGGTAATCGTGCCTGCACCGGCGTCAGTGTATTCTACCTTACTAGATCCGATTGTACTGCCTTTGAGCTGACCGAGATTGACGATGTCCGTATCTTCCGTACCAGCGGCGACGTTGGTGATCTTATTGCCGCCATTGTCGAGGCCTTTGTCGGTCAGTTTAACGGACGAGACGACCGGATTTTCTACGGCACTCACGGTAGTCCCGTCGGCTTTGGTGTAGACATTATTCGTCGCATCATAGGTAGCATCGGTCAGATCAGAGTACCACTTGCCATCTTGACCTTGAACCAAGGCATTACCGTCAGCATCTTTCGCTCCCGTAGGAGCAAAGGTAACGCTGCCGTCGCCCATAGAAATATTCTTAGCCAGCTTAACGTTAAGCGTCCCTTTATCAGTATCAGCTACGACACCAATGTTATTGGCCGTCGTGAATTCGCTGGCACCACCAAGGATATTGAGGGTTTCGCCATTATTCTTGGTAATTGTAGCATCTTCCGATACATCATCGCCGGTGAACTTCAATTTAGCATCCTTAACGGCAGTATCCATTTCACTCTTAGATGCAATGTCTCCGACTTCAAAGGATGTATTGTCGTTACGGGTAAATTTCAACGTGTTGTTTTCAAGTTTCCCCTCTTTAACGTAGGTGTCTTTCAAACCGTTAATCTTGACTTCCTTGCCATCCTGCATCGTCAAGGTCACGGTACCTGCACCGGCATCCGTGTATTCTACCTTGCTGGAGCCGATCGTGCTGCCTTTGAGCTGACCTAAGTTGACGATATCTGTGTCTACCGTACCGGCAGCGACATTGGTGATCTTATTACCGCCATTATCGAGACCTTTGTCGGTCAGTTTAACAGCCGAAACGACCGGATTTTCTACGGCACTTACGGTAGTCCCGTCGGCTTTCGTGTAGACATTATTCGTCGCATCATAAGTAGCATCCGTTAAATCTGAATACCACTTGCCGTCCTTACCTTGAACCAATGTCTTACCATTGGCGTCTTTGGCATTTGCAAATGTAATGCTGCCATCACCCATAGTAAGGTTTTTAGCCAATTTAACGTTAAGTGTACCCGTTGTGGCATCAGCTACGACACCGATGTTATTATCGGTCAAAGAATCGGCATCAGTATTGCCACCAACAACATTGAGCGTATTACCTAAATCACGATGAACAACGATGGTGCCATCATCGCCTTTAAAGTTAAGTCCGGCTGAACCGACAGCTTTAAGCTGCGCTACGTTAACAGCATCCGAATCGGCACTGCCTGCTGCGACATGGGTAATCTGACGGGTCAAATTGTTCTGTCCGACAGAGACTTCTCCCATTCCAGATTTCCATGTACCGGTTTTATCATTGCTGTGATTTGCTCCGGATGCATCATAGCCAACTATACTTGCTCCTCTGTCTACGATGGAGTACGAGCCTAAAGCGACACCGTTTGTCACATTGATTACATTGGTATTGTGACCGATTGCCGTGGCATAATCAGAACCAGTTACCGTGGCGTTATTACCAATTGCAACGGCATATTTTGAACTATCTAATTTTGCATTAGCCCCGAGAGCTGTAGAATTTTTGGAGTTTTCTCCCACATAGGTCTCATAACCAATTGCCACACCGTATTCACTATCTACCTTTTTATATTCGCTATTTGGATCATTCGCGACTCTCCGTATTCCTGACCCGATGGCCACAGAGCCTGAATTATTTGCTTTTGCATAGTCGCCAATAGCAACAGAACTATTATTCGCTTCGGCCTCAGTACCTCCGGCAAAGGAATATTGACCTGCATGCGTTTCATATCCGATAGCAACACCCTGCTGTCCGTCTGCCACACTATTTTGGCCAACAGCTAAAGCACCACCAGCACTAGCCACCGCATCATTATAAGTACTTCCTGCCGAGTCCATATCGAGATACTTAAGTCCGATTTGCACAGCAGCTCCATCTTGCTTCAACTTAATGCCTCTGCCGGCCTGTAAAGTAACTGTGTCACCGGCCGCAATCTTCGTTGCCTCTCCTTTTGCAGTTGCAAGATAATCGGAACTTGCATCAGGGCCTCTACCAACAGCCAAAGTCCAACCTTTATCAACTTTTGTGCTTACTTCGTTAAACTGTTCCATATTGACAGCATCGGTAGGATCTACCCCTTTAGCTACGTTGGTAATCTTCTGATTGCCATTGTCCAAACCTGTATTCGACAAATTAACTGCCGAAATAATAGGACTTGTCACGGCACTTACAGTAGTACCGTCAGCTTTCGTGTAAATATTATTCGCCGCATCGTAGGTAGCATCCGTTAAATCGGAATACCACTTACCGTCTTGACCTTGGACTAAGGTATTGCCTTCAGAATCTTTACCGGTAGGAGCAAATGTAATGCTGCCATCGCCCATGGTTAAATTTTTAGCCAATTTAACATTAAGTGTACCTGTTGCAGCATCAGCTACGACACCGATGTTATTATCGGTCAAAGAATCAGCATCGGTATTGCCACCGACAACATTCAGCGTTTCACCTAAATCACGATGAACAAGGGTGTCTCCATCGCCCTTAAAATCAAGGCCGGCGGAACCCATATCTTTTAACTGGGCTACGTTGACGGCATCCGTATCTTCACTACCAGCTGCTACCCCGGTAATTTGACGATAGATACCTTTTTCTACATTGCCTACCGAAACAGCATCTGCAGTCGACATGTATGCGGCAAACATATTTCTCAACTCTGTACGAGCAGCCTGTAATTTCACATAATCCGGATTATTTGTCGAAACGATGCTACTTAAAGAGTTTTCACCATCATTATTTTCCTTAATCTTCTGCTGATACTCTCTGATTTTAGCTAAACTTGCATTATATGCGGCACTGCCTTCAGGATTCTTATAGAGGTTTTCTATTTCGGCACTCAATAAATCTTCATTATTCTGGCGTTCTCTGATATAAGCACGATATTGACTTTCTTGGGCTGCTAAACCCGAATAGCCGTTAATTGTAGTAACTAACTGATTATACTCAGCGGTTTTACCTAATTTTTCTGCTATGGCCGCTTGGTCTGTCGAACCCAGAGTAGTGAAGTAACCGATAGAGCCCTGACTCCGGTCGGCCAAACTATTGTAACCTAATGCTAAACCACCGGTATTGGCTACAGCCCCTTGACCGATAGCAATCGAACCGACTTGATTAGCCTCAGTATATCCCCCGATGGCAATAGCATCTGTTTTACGGGCTTTTGAACTAAAACCAACGGCAATCGAATCTACACCGTTTGTCAACGTATAATTACCAATGTTTACACTGCGATTACCGTAATTTTTATTGTTAAAACCAATAGCAATATTATCTGAACTGCTATCTCCGGTAATCACATTTCGTCTGCCGATAGCAATCCCATTGCGTGCAATATTTTCATTACCATATACATAGGTGTTATTAAGCTGTTTTTCGGCTACGCTATCCGTAGCAGCATCGTAGGAGATATTTTTTATGGTATTGCCAAAACCAGTTGCAACAAGATTCCAGTTACCCAGACCGGTAGTAATATTGTTCGAACCGATAACTGCTGCATCTCGGCTGGACTTATCATCCGGCACACCTGCTTGGTCATTATCTTTATTGGCATCTCTTTTTGTATTAATAGACACATAAGAAATCTTGTTAGCATCTACCTTATCCGATAAGGATGTCAATTGTGCCACATTAACGGCATCGGTATCTTCACTCCCGGCTGCCACATTCGTAATCTGACGAGTTAAGCCGGTTTCGCTATTACCGACGGAGACGGCAGCACCAGTTGCCTGCCATGTGGATACGAGCTTATTGGCTGCTGATACTTTGTCTTGTAAATCGGCACGAGCTGACAAAAATTGTGTATTGAGCGATTTTATTTCATTAACAATTTCAGTCCGGCGTGTTTCATTAGCTGTCTCGTACTCAGTTTGCAACTTAAGAATTTGGGTAGCCAAGGACGATACATTACTCCGGGCAGTAGTGATTTCAGTCTGCAAATTATCATAGGTATCTTTATTGTCGCCAAGCAAGATTTCTTGTGTTGTAATCTTATCGCTCGGATCGTAGCCCAATACGCCGGAGTTTACATTTGTCTTTGACGAGCTGCCAAGTGCTACGCCGCCTGCAATATCGGCCGTGGATTTTTCCCCTAAGGCTGTCGCCGATATAGCCGCCGCATTTGCCCCATAACCGACAGCCGTAGCAAAGTCATTGTCAGTTGTAGCACCGCTGCCTAAAGCACTGGCAAAGCGACCTGCAGCATTAGATTCAAAGCCAACAGCCAAGGAATTAATATCTTTGGCAACAGATTTACCACCAACAGCTGTCGCCTGATTAGCTGTACCTTTAGCCTCGCGGCCTAACGCTATCGAATCCATTCCCATTGCATTGGATTCACTACCTACCGCTACCGTTGAATGGCCGGAAGCTATGGCAGAATCGCCCACGGCTGTAGAACCTATACCGGATGCATTGGCAAAATCGCCTAAAGCGATAGCATTATAATTGGTTGCTTTAGCTTTTTGCCCCATAGCCGTTGTGTTAGGAGCCGTTGCCGCGGCAAAAACACCGATAGCTATGCCATCGTCACCGGTGGCACCGTCGTTGTCTTTATTATCATTTTCCCCGCGGGATTTTTCATTTATCGACACAAAAGAAATCTTATTAGCATCAACTTTGTCATTAACCGCTTTCAACTGAGCTACGTTGACGGCATCCGTGTCTTGCGTACCGGCAGCCAACCCTACAAGTTGACGTGTTCCGGTAGCTGTTATAATCGCACCTGTAGAATCCTCTGCCGTAATACCTATCGCTACAGCCCCCATAGTGGCGCGCCAAGTCGGTGTTGTTTGTTGCGCTTCAGTTAACGTTACCGATGTCGGAATGTAGCCACGAATTTTAGAAGTAACGATATTGTATGAGTTAGAACCCAAAGCAACGCCGTCATCAGCAGCGGCAACCGATGATTTACCGATGGCTAAGGAATTATCCCATGTTGCTTTGGCACTCGGACCGATAGCCATAGATTCATTTCCCCAAGCGCCGTTATTTGTTTGATTTTCCGTATCAGTAGATTTTACAGCAAAATAGGTGGGTTTAATAGAATTTACTTTAGAATCTAGGAGCTTCAATTGAGCTACGTTAACGGCATCCGTATCCTGGGAGCCCGCAGCTAATCCGACGATTCGCCGAGTCTCTGAAGCAACACCCTTCGCGTCAGTAACACCTATAGATACAGCCCCATAGGTTCTTGCCATCCATGCGGGGCTTATTAGGTCAGGAAATCCCACTGTAGTACCTGATGGAGTATATGCTCTTCCACCCAGACCAAAATTAGCTACTGAACCGGCCCCAAGGGCTACACCACCAGCAACATTGACAGTAGCCCCTGCACCTATAGCTACACCGTCAGCATTGGAAGCCGAAGACCCTGACCCCACAGCCACACCATTGCCGCTACCTGCCGTATTATTAGCCGCACCAACCATGCCGGTCACTCCCAGGGAAAGGGCCAAGACCGTAAGTGTCACAGCCAATTTTTGACAGGACATGGATTTGACAGATTTTGTCTTTCCGCTGCGCTTTGCCAGCTCCGACACGACGACATAGCAATGCCTTACTTTACTCCAAATAACTTTATACTGTTTATTCATTTTGAAGCCTCCCGAACCGTTATAGATAATGACAATAAAATTTCAGTTATAACTAATTGTTAGGGCATTATTCCATCTTTATTCTATATATCTGCATAATAATTGTCAATTATTTGTAGCTATTCTTATTAAAATATAAGCATTAATTCAGTTTCAGTATAGAACAGGCAGACGCTTCTAATAGAGGAATTCTTACATCAAAAAAACACCGAGAACCCCATATTTCACGGGATTCTCGGTGCTTCGGAGGCCATCTTTCGATGGACATGAACACTTATTTATTTTTAGTTAATTCAGCAACAGCTGCCATCAATTCTTCAATCTTCTGGTTCTGTGCTTCGAGTTTGTCATTTTGCTGAGATACGACAGATTTCAAGCTGTCAATTTCGTTAGCCATGGCTTTCTTGGACGAGTAGGTATTGCTCGAGCCTTCGCCGATTCTCCAGGTTACGCCGGCGTTGACCATGTTTTCACCGCCGCCGTAGGACGAACCGATGCTGAACATGGTATCGTTGTTGGGGCGATAGAAGGCACCGACTGCAACAGCGCTGGCACCGCGGTAGTTACCGACACCGGCTGCTACTTCCCAACGGGAATCGGGATCGAAATCCAAGGGGTGGAGGGCTGCCAAGGCGGCTGCACCGGCACCGACGCGGTCGACACGATCGTCGAGTCGATTAATGCGGTTGCTCATTTCACCCATGCCGTTGCCGATATTGGTAACGACGTTGTTCAACTGGCTGACGTTTACGGCGTCCGTTGCAGCTGTACCGGCAGCTACGTTATGGATCTGGTTGCCGCCCATGCTGACGTTGTCGGACGTAACGGCAATGGATTTGGACGAATCGCTGCTGTTGGCAATGGTAAGGCCGCTGTTATTGACGGTCGTGTTGCCCGTTACAACCGAAGAAGTCGTTACCGTGTCGCCGGTAATGGACGTCGTCGTATCACCGGAGCCAACGGTAATCTTATCGCTGGCGGTCAGGGACTTCGTTTCTACACTGTCAAGGCCGGAAAGCTTGGACGACAATTTAATATCAAAACCGTTGCCGGCTTCGTTGTTTACGACACCGATGTTGCCGTCGGTCAAGGAGCTGGTATCGGCACCGCCCTTAAGGTTCAAGACGTCATCTTTACCGAGTTCGATTTTTTCACCGCTATCGCTGACGAAACCGCGCTTCGCGTTATTGATTTCACCGATGCTGGTGTTGATGTCGCTGATGTTGCCTGCGATCTGGGCCAACTGACCTTCCGTTGCGGCACGGTCAGCTACATAATTATTAGCATCCCAAGTCGTGTTTTCGAGGCCGGTAATGTATTTACCGCTTTCAGTAGAACCGTTAGTCGTAGTCACTTCCTGGTTACCCATTACGATACCGCTGGTTGCATCACCGATTACAACCTGGCCTTTAGAGCCGTCGACCGTTACCTGGTTGTCGCCGGTGCCGGCCGTAATCGTTGCGTTACCGCCGTTTACCGTTACCGCATTTGCATCGGTACCTGCCGTGATGGTCGAAGTCGTACCGTCAACCTTTACCTGTTGCGTTGCATCATCAGCGCTGTTTACCGTAAAGGTATCGTTTAAGTTAATTTTATTATCGTTCCCTACGGTAATGTTTTTACCGGATGTCAAAGTAATTGCCGTTACATCATCGCTCAATTTAGTAGACAAGGCTTTGAGCTGAGCTACGTTGACAGCATCCGTATCCAAGGTACCGGCAGCTACGTTGGTGATCTGACGGGTTAAGCCCGTTTCGCTGTTACCGACGGAAACAGCAGCAGCCGTGGACTGCCAAGTGGAAACAAGTGCATTCGATTGAGCCTGAAGGCTGGCCAAGTTAGCACGAGCCGTAGAAAGTTCGGCTTCTTTTGCCGTAATCTGGCTATTAATAGACGTCAAATCAGAACCGGTAGCCGTATTCTTTGCAGTCTGTAAAGCAACGACGTCACTGGACAAGGAATCTACCGTAGACTGTGCGGCCGCGATGTCGGACTGAAGCTGAGTGTACGCAGCCTGGTTGCTGCCCAAGATATCGGCCTGAGACGTAATGGTACCGCTCGGATCGTAGCCGATGACACCGGAAGCAACGTTCGTTTTGGATTTGCTGCCGAGAGCAACGCCGCCGGCAATATTCGCCGTCGTCTGATCGCCCAAAGCGCTGGCCGATTCTGCCGAGGCATTGGATAAGAAGCCTAAGGCCGTTGCATATTTACCGCTGGTCGAAGCCTGGCTGCCGATAGCGCTGGAGAAATGACCTTTTGCACGAGATGTGAAACCGACAGCCAAGGTGTTGGTATCGTAAGCTTCAGCACCGCCGCCAATGGCCGTATCCTGGTAGCCATAGGCTTTCGCATCGGTACCCATCGCCATGGAGAAGCTGTATTTATCAGTATTAAGGGGATTGGTCATACGTTCTTCACTAACCGTATTTTTACGTTCGTTAGGAACGGACACATCAGTGCCGGATCCGTCACCGCTATTCACACCGCCTACATAAGCACGGTCACCAAAGGCTAAGGAGTAAATGCCGTTTGTTTCGGCACGGTTACCGATAGCCGTGGAGCTGGTGTTCTTCGCTTTTGCCAAATAGCCCATAGCAATGGCATTGTTGGCAGAAGCAGAGGAAAAATTACCAAGAGCCATAGAAAGGTACTCAGTAGCCGAAGCGTTTTGACCTAATGCCATAGAGGAAGAAGCGGTTGCTTTAGAAGAAATACCGAGGGCTATACCACCACTGGCAGCCGTAGACGTCGAGCCGATAGCAATCGAAGTCGCACCGGAAGAAGAAGAACGGTTGCCGATAGAAATCGCACTCATACCCGTAGCAGACGCCTGGTTACCAATTGCTACCGCACGTTCAGCACTGGCAGTCGTATTAACCCCCAAAGCAGTAGCTAAATTACCGGCTGCTTTAGAAGCACCACCAATCGCTACAGCATTAGTACCCGTAGCACCGTCATTATTTTTATTACCAGTTAATGTAGAATTTACGGAAACATAGGAGATTTTATTAGCATCAACTGTATCGCTCAAAGTGCTAAGACTGGAGTTTAAAGTGCTAATATTAGAGTTTATAGTACTAATGTTGGAATTTACATTGCTAATATCAGAATTTACATTGCTTTCCAATTTTTTAAGCTGTGCTACGTTAACAGCATCATAATCGTCGGCACCGGCTGCAACGTTGGTGATACGACGACGGTTTTCAGCAACCGTTTTTCCGCTGGCATCGGTATAAGTAGAATTACCTACCGATACGACACCGTTGCTTGCACTGAAGGCTTCGTCGGTCAAATAGCCGGTAGTCGCTACGCCGGTCGTATCTGCCAAGGAGTTCTGACCTAAAGCCACGGAGTTGCTGGACGCTGCAGATGCGCTTTTACCGATAGCGACAGAGTTGGCAGCCGTCGAAGCAACGTTAGCAGCGTTACCGATAGCGATGGCAGAGTTGCCTGCAGCAGCCGAGTTGTAGCCTAAGGCCAAGGCGTAATAGTTGGATGCGTTAGCACCGTTACCAAAAGCGGACGCACTGGAGCTGGTCGCTTTTGATTGGTAACCGACGGCCGTTGTATAGTAAGCAGTGGCTTGCGATTGGTAACCGCTGGCAAGGCCATAAGAACCGGATGCATTTGCCTGATAGCCGGAAGCCAAGCTGTAATCACCGGTGGCCGACGAAGATGCGCCAAGGGCGGTGCTGTATCGCGCGGATGCGGCAGCGCTCGGTCCAATAGCGATGCTGCTAGATCCGGATGCATTCGATCTGTTACCAATGGCTACCGCCGAGGTATTGGATGCCTCTGCACTACTGCCGAGAGCTACGGTATTACTAGCAGACGCTTTAGTATTATAGCCAATCGCAGTTGAAGCCGAACCGGTGGCTTTCGCTGAATTACCTACGGCTGCCGCCATATACGTGGTCGCTTCAGAAGATGTACCAACAGCCACACCGGTACCGGAACCTTCCGTATTAGCCGCTGCACTGGCAAGTCCGGTTACACCCATGGAAAGGGCCAACACCGTGAGAATAGCAGCAAACGTCTGGCCGGTCTGCGATTTTATCGATACAGCCTTGCCGCTTCTCTTCGCTAATTCCGATACGACGACAGAGCTGTTTTTTACCTTACTCCAAATTACCTTATATTGTTTGTTCATATTCAAATTCCCCTTGTAAAAATAATTTAAATTTATCTATTTCTTAATTGTTTATCTAATCGAGCTTTCTAAATAGTTAAGAACTTGTATTTCTTAGTTTTCCTCATTTTACCTTAACTTGACAGAATTTGTCAAGTTAAGCATTTTAGCGAATCTATATTCAAAACGAATTGTACATTGCATCTCAGTTATAACTCGCAGATTTAATCCTTTTTATTTTATTTTTAACATACAAAAAACGAGACCCCTCTATCAAAGAGGAGCCTCGTCCTGACTGCCGGCGCATCTCTGTGCCCTAAGCAGTTTATTTCGTTAAAGCAGCTACAGCTTTCATCAATTCTTCAATCTTTTTGTTCTGTGCTTCAAGCTGTTCACTTTGTGCTTCAAGTTTATTGTTCTGTTGAGATACAACCGATTCCAAATCAGTAATCTTTTGTGCCATAACTTTCTTGGACGGGTAGTTGATCGTTTCGCCGTCGCCGATTCGGAAGGTTACGCCGGCGTTGATCATGTTTTCACCACCGCCGTAGGAGGAACCGATGCTGACCAAGGTGTTGACATTGGGACGGTAGAAGGCCCCGATGGCAACGGCGTTAGCACCGCGGTAGTTACCGACACCGGCTGAGATGTCCCATTTCGCTTCCGGGCTGAATTCCAACGGATGGAGAGCTGCCAGGGCTGCGGCACCGGCACCGACGCGATCGACACGACGGTCGAGGTTGCCGATACGGTTATTCATTTCATTCATTCCCGTGCCGATGTTATTGATGGCGCGGTCGAACTGGCCTTTATTGACGGCGTCCGTCGATTCCGTAGCATCGCCGACATTTTGAATTCTGTTGCCGCCCATGCTGACGTTGTTGTTCTGGACGGTGATGTTCTTCGACGAATCTTCGTTTACAATCTTGAGACCGTCGTTGTTGATCGTCGTGTTGCCCGTCGTTACGGAGCCGGTCTTCACCGTATTGCCTTCGATGATCGTCTGGTTGTCCCCGGTACCGACGGTAATCTTATTGTTGACTTCAACATTGTTCACTTCAATACTGTTGAGACCCTTGATGTCTTTCGACAACTTGATGTCAAAGCCCGTGCCGTCGCTGTTGTTTACGACGCCGATGTTGTTATCGGAGAGGTTGTTGGCATCAGCGCCGCCCTTCAGTTTCATGGCATCCGTATTCTTACGGGTTACCTGGTTAGCTTCACCACTGTCGCTTTCAAAGACACGGCTGGAGGATTTAACGGCCGTATCGATGTCGCTGATTTGCTTAGAAATGTTGTCAGCTACATTTTTCAACTGACCTTCCGTCGCTGCACGATTTTCAACGATGCCCTGGGTTGCAGGATCCCATTTCGTGTTGTCGAGGCCCGTGAGGAACTGACCTTTCTGGGAATCCGTAGTGCCGTCAGCTTTTGTGCCAACTACATTGCTCTGGTTGCCCATGACAATGCCGCCATTGGCTGTATCGCCAATCGTGACCTGACCATTGGTACCGTCAACGACGACTTTATTGGCACCGTCACCGGCCGTAACCGTTGCGGCGTCACCGTTGATGTTGACCTGTTTTGCTGCCGTGTCGCCACCGAGGGTAATGTTGTCGTTCAAGGAAACCTTGTTGTCTTCGCCGACCGTGATGTTCTTGCCACTCGTGACCTTATTGGCTTCGATGTTGCTGTTAATCGTTTCATAAACGGATTTCAACTGATCTTCCGTAGCTGCCCGGCCGCTTACATAGCCCTTGTTGGTCGGATCCCAAGTCGTATTGTCTAAGCCTGTGATGTAGTTACCTTTTTCAGTATCTCCATCGGCACCATCTTTAGTGTAAGTTACAGTCTGGTTAGCAATGTAGATGCCTTCACCATTTTCGGTAGTACCGCCGATGCGGACGCTGTTAAGGGCGTTCAAGTCTTTCGACAACTTAACCTGTAAAGTGTCATCACCGGATTTTACAACGCCGATGTTGCCATCCGTTAAGTTATCACTAGCTGCACCGCCGGTAATGTTGAGTTGTTGACCATTGCCTCTGGTAATTGCAGTCTTGTCATCGCCGGCAAACTGCAACGTCGTCTTACCGGCTTCTTCAGCTGCACTAGCTACCTGTTTGAGCTGAGCCACGTTTACGGCATCGGTATCATTCGTACCGGCAGCTACGTTCGTAATCTGACGGGTTAAGCCAGTTGCACTGTCACCTACGGATACAGCGGCGCCGGTTGCCTGCCAAGTGGAAACTAACTTATTCATTTCAGTTTGATCAGCAGCTAAGGAACTTTGAGCCGCAGTCAGTTCTGTCTGTTTGGCATCAATCTGGTCTTGAAGGTCATAATATTCATTAGACCATCTGCTATACTGACTTTGCTGTTGTTTCAAGTCGGCAATATCAGAGCTTAACGTGCTGACTGTGCTGTTGCTCGACTCAATCGACGATTTAAGCGCATCATACTGTGTTTTGTTAAGTGCGCCAATGCTGTCCGTATCGGTAATGTTTCCCAACGGATCATAACCGATAGCACCTTTGTCTACCGTAGCCAGCGAGTTCGCACCGAGGGCTACGCCGCCGTCATAGGATACATTCGTATTTCGACCGACAGCCACGGCATTATTAACCGTTGTCGTAGTGCCTGCATCGGAAGAACCGATGATGACGTTGTTATTAACGCCGGTCAAGGTACGGTTGTCACCGATTACAACGGCTGTCTTGGTATCCGATACTGTATTGTTGATACCGGTGATGGTTACATTGTCTACGTTAGTTGCCGTGTTTTTATAGCCCGTAACGGAGTTATACTGAGCAATATCGGAGCTTGTACCGGTAACCGTATTGTTTACCCCGATGATAGCCGTATTCTGCGTATAGTCGGCCGTGTTGCCGCCGCCGACAGCTAAGGTAGAGCCGCCGCCACCGGAGCTTTGAATCCCCTTACGTAATGCATCAGCCATTTCATCAACCGTTAACGTGCTGGTCAAGGTATCGATACCGCTAATGGATTGTACAGAGTTGGTAATTTTATTGCCGGCACCGTAAATGAGTGCACCGTTAGCATTTTCAGCAATGTTGGCTACACCGACAATGCTGTTCGCAATACCGCTGGAACCACTGTAACCGGCAGAACGAATGCTGTTCAGAGAACCGACTACGTTGGCACCGAAATTCTGCGAGCCGTAGAGAAGGCTGTTGAAACCGCCGGCACCGGTGAAACTGCCGGTCATGACAGAGTAAGCACCGAGCATGCTGCCCAAGGCACCTTTATTGTAGGAGTTGGAGCCGATGGTCGTCATGCCTACCAGGTTGGCCTGGGATTGGTCATTGATTTCGGAGCCGCCCATGGTGTAGCCCTTCATGGTGTGAGAACCGATTTGGACGCTGCCTGTACGGGCATAGGCATTGGCACCGATGGCGATACCGCCGGGAGACTTATCCGGATTAATGGGAAGATCACTGCCGGATGCATAGTTATCTGGAGTAAAGCTTAAGGCTTTATCCTGTTTACCACTGCCATTCAATACAGTAGCACCTTTACCCATAGCAATACTTGTTAAGTTAAGACCGTTAGTAGTAACGAGGGCGTTTTCACCAATTGCAATGCTGCCGGTGCCGGTGTCTCTATTACCGCCATTCCCCAACACACGAGCATTGGTACCTACAGCAACGGAATTGTTTGTCTGAGCACTAGCCGCTACGCCGGCAGCCAATGCATTAGTCCCGGTAGCGCCGTTATTGTTATAGTTACCTGCTGTTATATCAGTAGAGTTAACGCTGTAGAAGTGAGTTTTATTGGCATTTACCGTATTCGTTAAGTTCGTAATATCTGCGGAAGATGCGATGCCGTCTACGGTAACCGTGCCGCCATCATTACGAGTGAGGGTCAAGGTATTGCCACTCAAGGCTGCACTGGTGACATAGGTGTTTTTAATACCCGTTACTTCAACAGTTTTACCGGTAGAATCGGTCAATACCAAGGTACCGTCAGCACCGGCATAAGAAACAGTACCGCTGGCTAAGGTCGTATTGGTGTCCGTAGATTTAATGGTATAGGTAGTAGAGCCGTCACTTTCCGCAGCAGAAGTAATGGTTACATTTTCGCCTTCTTTTAAGTTTACTTTAGAAGCTTTGAGCTGAGCTACGTTTACAGCGTCCGTGTCCTGCATGCCGGCTGCAACGCCCGTAATCTGGCGAGTTGCCGTAGCAGCACCGCCATCCGTCGGAACGCCGACAGAAACAGCGGCTAAGGTAGATTTCCAAGTTGCAGAATCCGTCGTAGAAGCCGCATTAGTCTTTGGATCATAGCCGGCAACACCGGATGCTACACTGGCTACAGAACCGGAACCCAAAGCGACACCGCCGTCAACGGTTGCATTGGCATTGCTGCCGATAGCCACAGCGTCATTGGCCGTCGTCGTGGTAGCAGAATCTGCCGAACCGATAACAACGGTATTTGCCAAATCAGATAAAGTCCGGTTAGTACCAACAACGATTGTATTGTCTACATTCGTAGCCGTGTTGTTAAAACCGGTTACCGAGTTGTATTGGCTGATGTTGCTGCTCGTACCTTTAACGGTATTGTTTACCCCGATGATGGAAGTCTTCTGGGTGTAATCAGCCGTATTGCCGCCACCGATGGCAAGGGTTGCACCGCCGCTTTGAGAGTTTTTAATGCTGGTCATCAAAGTGGTCTGCAACTCTTTCGCCGAAGCACCGCCGCTCGAGGGAGCAGAAATAGACGTAATGGAGTTAGTAATTTCATTGCCGGCACCGAAAATCAGAGCACCGTTGGAGTTGGCCGTTCTATTAGCCGTACCGATGACACTGCTGGCAACACCGGAATAGTTAGAGGAAGAGGTGGCCGATTCAATGCTGTTCAAAGAACCGTAAATGTTGGCACCAAAGTTTTTGGCCGCTTTCAGTCCGTCAAAAATACCGGCAAAGCCGCCAAGGCCCTGGTAGTCAGAGGTTGCAATCGAATAAGAACCGTTTACCGTAGAAAAGGAACCGGAGTTATAGGCATTAGCACCGAGGGTGGTGGAGTTAATATACAAAGATTTCGCTCTTACACCGGCATTCGAAGAACCGTCAACGGTGACGTCGCCGAGAGCGCCTACATATTTATGATCGCCAATCATGATGCTGCCGGAACGAGCGTAGGTATTCTGGCCAATAGCAATACCGGCTGCCAACTGAGTTAGATCGGTTTGTCCAAAGGTAAACGTTTTTTCCTGATTACCATACATATTTTCAACATAGGCATTGTTACCGATAGCAATACTGCCTACCTGACCAACATAACTGTTGGTTTTCGAATCGTCACCAACTTTAATATCAGATACAGCTTGAACAGTCGCAACACCAGGGACAGATACCAATGCCAAAACCGCTAAGACTGCAGCAGCGGATTTACCGGCGTTCAATTTTGTCGACACGGGTTTGCTGTGACTCTTGGCAATTTCAGAAACTACAACATAAGCATTCTTTGCTTTGCTCCAAACGACTTTGTAAATTTTGTTCATATTCATTTCCCCCAATAGAATGGATAATCAAACTACACAACGACAAGAAACAGACACAATACTACAACGGAAACCCCTCAGATCTCTTTTAGATCTTCAACGGCATTCTTTATTTCGACACATAATTTAACCAATAGGCCGCCCTATCACGTATCCCCTCCACGCCTGTTTTTACCGCAGCATTACCTCAATTTGACAAATGCACTCCAGTTAAAACAAGTCATTCTTAATCTAGACTTTTATGGTCACATTTTATATATTGTTCTAAAATTTGTCAATAAAACAAATACTAATTTTCTATTACAAATCGATATTGCTTATTTCTTATTTTTTATAATTTAAATTTTCTTTACAAAATCCGCTTTGCAAATAAAGAAACATCACAAAAAGGGCCCTCTGAAAAGAGGACCCTTTTGTTACCGTACCGATGTTACACGATATGCCCCTATATTTTATTTTTTCAATTCCGCAATGGCCTGCATCAGTTGTTCAATTTTCTGATTCTGTTCTTCCAATTGTTGACGCTGAGCCTTAATCTCGTTGCTTTGAGCAGATAACTGTTCGCTCTGAGATTCAATCTTGCTGCTTTGCGATGCCAGTTTACTATTCTGTTCATCTACAACCGAGCGTAAATCATTGATTTCCTGAGCCATGGCACCTTTCGACTGGTAGTGCCCTGATCCGCCTTCACCGATTCTCCAGGTTACACCGGCATTTACCATGTTTTCACCGCCGCCGTAGGACGAGCCGATGCTGATCATGGTATCGTAGTTCGGACGATAGAAGGCACCGACGGCCACGGCGTTCGCCCCGCGGTAATTACCGATACCTGCCGAAACTTCCCAACGAGTAGTCGGATCGTATTCCAAAGGATGGAGCGCCGCCAAAGCTGCCGCCCCGGCACCGACACGATCGACGCGGTTGTCGAGCTTATTAATCTGATTGCCCAGTTGATTCATGCCGGATCCGATATTGTTAACCGTGGTATCAAAGGTGCTCTTATTAATAGCATCTGTAGGACTCTTGGCCTCACCTATATTGGAAATAGTTTTGCCGCCCGCATCAATGCCATCTTTTGTTACCGACGGGCCGTCCTTAATCGTAAGGCCGTCATTGCTCAGGGTCGTGTCGCCCGTCGTGACGGAACCGGTGGTGACAGAATTGCCGCTGATGACCGTCGTTGTATCACCGGAGCCGACGGTAATGCTGTCACTCGCCGTTAAGGTCTTAGTAGATACACTATCGAGGCCGGAAAGTTTGGACGACAACTTGATGCTGAAGCCTTTATCGCCATTATTTACGACACCGATATTTTTATCTGTCAATGAACTGGTATCGGCACCGCCGGTGAGGCTTAAGGCATCGTCTTTACCGAGTACAACTTTTGCGTCACCGTCACCGGTAATCGTTCTCGTAGCGTTTTTAATACCTTCACTGATCTCGCCGATTGTACCTACGATGTCACTCAACTGCCCTTCGGTAGCGGCACGGTCTTTAACGATGCCATTCTTTTCAGGATTCCAAGTCGTATTGTCGAGACCGGTAATGTAATTGCCTTTTTTATCAGGATTGATTAGGTTGCCATCTTTATCAGTAGCTGTATCAGCTTGTTTACCGATAACAAGTTGGCTGCCTGTATCACCAATTACAACTTGCCCTTTAGAAGCATTAACAACAACCTTGTTATCTCCACTGCCTGCCGTAACGGTTGCTGCATTCCCATCAATGGTTACCTGCTTAGCCGTATCCATAGTATCGCCTAAGGTAATTTTATCTTTTAAATTGATCGTGTTAGTCTTAACACCGTTATCATCGGTTATGGAGTCGATTCTAATGTTTTTACCGGCTGTTAAGGCACTATCAGCTGCAGCCTTCGTCACCTTAGCATCTAAGGCTTTAAGCTGCGCCACGTTTACTGCATCCGTATCAGTAGACCCGGCTGCCACATTGGTAATCTGGCGAGTAAGCCCCTCTTCCTTATCACCAATAGACACAGCACTTGCACCGGATACCCATGGAGCCACCATCAAGCGATACTTCTTAAAAGCATCTTGATATGCTTGAAGGTTTTCCGGTGTCTGATCTTGATAATACTTGTCAAGCGCTGCATTTGCTGCATTCAGTGCACTTTCCATTTCGGATGTAAAGATAGCATCGCCGCCGACAGTCGGATCATAGCCAAGATAATTTCCATCTCGATCCGTGATGGAATAAGAACCTAATGCGATTCCGTTTGCCACTGTAGCACGGGACGAACGCCCAATAGCAACCCCGTCATAGGCATTATCTGATGCTGTCGCAAGGTAACCAATTGCAACACTATTTTCCACCAAAGCGTTCGCGTAAGCACCCATTGCAACAGTTTGTTGATCTTCTGCTTTAGCACCGCCACCGATGGCAATAGCATAATTCTGAGTAGCGTTAGCGGCTGTACCGAGAGCTAAAGCACTGGAAGCCGTTGCTTCGGCACGATTCCCTATAGCTGTAGCCATGCCACCGGATGTTTTACTACTAGAACCTATAGAAATAGCATCTCCATCCGTTGCTACTGCACCTTTACCAATGGCCGTATCAAAAAGACCTGTAGCGGAAGCATCGATACCAATCGCCATTGCATGAGCACCGGTAGCACCTTTATTATCTTCATTGCTGGTTACAGTAAAGCCTTCAGGATTTACGCTGAAGAAACTAATCTTATTGGCGTCAACTTTAGTATTTACTGCCTTCAACTGAGCTACGTTAACCGCATCCGTATCCAATGTACCGGCGGCTACATTCGTAATCTGACGAGTTACCCCCTTAGAACTATCCCCTACGGAAACAGCACCTAATTGAGATTCCCAAGCACCAACAAGCGTACGATACGTTTTAGCCGCATCTTCCGCAGCTTTAAGTTTATCTGCATTATCCGGATCGGCTACGGATGCCTTGGAAGCCTCCTGCCATGCAGTAAGAGCATCTTGCATTTCCTGAGTTAATGCAAACGTCATGCCCGTCGACGGATCATAGCCAAAGATTCTTGCATTTTTATCCGCCACGGAGAATGCACCTAAGGCAACACCACTATCGACACCCTCTACTTTAGAAGATACACCAAGGGCCACTGCATTGTTAGCATTAGTCACTGTAGCATGGCTACCGAAAGCACTTCCATATTCGGAATCAGTTACTTTTGCCAAGTAACCGACTGCATTAGCTTCCTTCGAATTAGCTATATTAGCCCGACTGCCAACTGCTGTTGAATTTACCGAATTAGTGATTGCTGTATCAAACCCGATAGCATTAGCTTCCTCAGAATTTTCACCTACATAGGAATAACTACCGATAGCCATGGCAGAATTACTATCAACTTTCTTACGTGCCTTTGTTCCACTACCATCATCAATTTCTTTAGCTATACCAATAGCAATAGAGTGCTGAGCCTTTGCCTTCGCATATGCACCAATAGCAACCGAACTCATATCAGCCTCTGCCTGATTCCCACCGGCAAAAGAATGTTGACCCGCATAAGTATCAAAACCGACAGCTGTACTTTGCATCCCATCAGCTACACTGTTTTGGCCCACTGCCAGCGCAGCTCCGCCACTCGCTTTGGCATCATTAACAGGGTACCCGCCTGTGTGCATGTCGATAAATTTGAGCCCAATCGTCACATTGGTTCCATCTTGCTTTAACTTGATACCACTACCGGCCTGCAGTCTCACCATTTGACCTGATTGAATAGCACGCGACAGGCCTTCTGCGGTGGCGTCTCCGGCTTGTCTAACGTCCGGTGCTGTTGTTACGCCCAGCATCCAACCACCGGATAATTGAGAGATCTTCGTTGTATTGTCCGTGGCCTTATCATACACTTTTTTAAGCTGTGCCACGTTGACCGCATCATAATCGTCAGCACCACCGGCTACATTAGTAATACGGCGATGGTTTTCCTCAAATTCATGGGTGCCTAAAGTATAGGCTTTATTGCCGACAGAAACAACACCGTTGTTTTTTGAAAACTTTTCATCAGTCAAATATGCTTTTGTAGCCACATCGTCTTCAATAATAGCTAACGAAAGCGAACCTAGGGCAACGGAATAATTAGAGGCAGCTCGGGCACTATTACCAATAGCAACACTGTATTCTACCTCAGCGGAGTCATCCAATGTATTCGTAATGGCTTCTTGACCGATAGCTACTGCGCCTCTACCATAGGCACGTGCGCCGAATCCCAAGGCAGTCGCAGCTCTACCATCGGCTGCAGCTTTATAACCGAGTACAGACGAATACTCCCCACGAGCTTCTGCACTTCTACCGATTGCCACGGTTTGATTGTTAAAAGCATTAGCACCGGCTCCCAAAGCAATATTCTGGTAACCATAGGCTTTAGCTTCCGATCCGATAGCAATGGTGTCTTTAAGTCTAGTATAGTTCTGTGCCGTATCTTTTGTTGTACCGCTTACAGCTACCCCATTATCATGAACCACCGTACTCGGCGTAGCTTCATCACCGATGTACGCTTTGTACCCCATGGCTAAGGCACGGTCAGCATTTGAACCAATTACAGATCCACGTCCCATGCTAAGTGATTCTCGAGATGCTGTCGTAGACTTATAACCTATCGCGGTTGCTTCAGAATTAGTTGCCTTAGATTCATAACCAAAAGCAGATGAAGAACCACCAGTAGCTTCAGTTTTATTCCCTACCGCTACGCCAGACGAGCCGGACGCTATCGTTGACAGACCTATGGCGATACTATTGGAAATTGAAGAATTTGCTCCCACCCCAATAGCTATACTGTTACCACCGGAAGCCTGGGCCGTATTCCCAATAGATATACTAGTCTTCCCGGATGCTATAGCCCCACTGCCAAGAGCTGTACTTGTAAGTCCCGTTGCTTGAGCACCACTACCAAGAGCCGCAGCCGAACTTACCGCCTGAGCGTTATAACCAAGAGCTGTACCCGAACCACCCGTCACCGTAGCTTTGTAACCAAGGGCTGTGCCAAAAGAAGATGCTACATTAGCTCCGCTACCAATAGCCGTACTGTACGCATCAGATGCGGTCGCAGTATTACCAACAGCAACTGCCTGTTCTCTACCTGTTGCTTTAGCTGCCGGACCAATCGCCGTATTAGTTGCCTTTGTCGACTCAGAGCTGGTCCCATATGCAACACCAGATCCCGTCCCCGTTGCCGTATCAGCAGCCATTACCCCCGACGTCATGCCGGCACAAAGGGCCATCACAGCAAGGGATGCTGCCATTTTTTTACTGACTCTCGCGCGAGTCGATACAGACTTACCGTCTTTTTTTGCTAATTCCGATACGACGACATAGCAATGCCGCACTTTGCTCCAAATAACTTTATAAATTCGATTCATGCCGATTCCTCCCATATTCCTTAATTGAAAAAAATATAAAAGAAATGATAAAATTTAGAAGTTATTTCCCCAAAACAGCTCCGTGCTGTCTATATCGATTACCAAGCCTCCTTAATTCTCGGCCTAATAAGCCATTTTACCAAAATTATAAATTTTTAATAACGTTTATTTGTTGTTTATTTTATATAGTATCTATATACTTGTCAACAAATTACACATATTATGTCTATATTAAATCAGCAACTCGCTGTTTGTTTCAGTTTCAATATATTTTTTAGTAATATATAACATTTCCAGAAACAATCAAAACCACCAGTTTAACTGGTGGTTTGCTCAGGCCCTATAAGGGCCTAT
>OFMH01000441.1_pt1 | contig 30665 bp, 32 predicted proteins | sample 1541761 | NCBI WGS metagenome assembly OFMH01 (sample SAMN04209249, study PRJEB22552) | human gut metagenome | biome: gut; material: feces | host: Homo sapiens | place: USA: Oklahoma
AATAGATAGAAAAAGACTGCTTTGATTCCTATGTGTTTAGCATACCAGAGTGGTAAAGACTCTGTAGACGATATTGTAAAAGGGGTAGAGAATGGAGATATTCTATTAAGCAATAACATTCAAAAAGGTAATTATGGCGAGATGAAGATGGATGTGTATTTTAAAAGTCAAGGATATGAGAGAATAAGTCTCGATAGAGTGACCGATTTGAATGCTCCAACGCATCAGGGAATTGATGGAGTATATTATAATCTAGACGGTCATCCACCATACATAATTGGAGAGGCAAAGTATGGTAGTTCAAGGTTGGCAATACTGGCTGATGGAACTCCACAGATGAGTGATAAATGGATAATTGATAGATTAGAAAATGCTGTTGGTGAAGGGGTTGCCAATGATATTAAAATGGAAATGATTCTAAATCCAGATAATGTAGGTTCTATATTGGTTCATGTCTCATCAAATGGTGAAATTGATATAACAAAATTAATTGATGGAATCAAACAATAGGAGAATGAAAAATGAGAGATAGAATGAAAGATGAACATTATTTTATCATTTTAAGCCAAAAGGAAAGAAAAAATATAATAATGTTTGAAGATGCCGTAAAAAAAACAACTCTTGAAAAGGGCGAATTAGATAGAGGTACTCGTAATGGATATAGTATTTTAATTAATTCCTATGAAAAAGAAATTAATTTATTATATTCTTTAGGAGAAAATTTGGAAACGATTGAAGAATGTTACAAAAAATTATTGTTTTATTATAGCAAAATGTGGGACAGAAAATATGGCTATATTGAGTTGGTAAAAGTGCTTTCATTGGGAGTACTGTTCAAAGTTAGTAAGAGTGACATATTTGAATTAGAGCAGAGACTTATATCTGAAAAGTTTGATGACTATTTAGTAAATTTCTTAATTAAAGAAATCGATTCTACTTGGGAGAGAGAAGGAGTTGAGTTTGAATTTAAAGTATACGAATGTTTAAAACAAATTTTGGATAATGATGAAATAATAGCTTGTGAAGCGTTGAAAGAGTATTTACAGGAAAAATGGTACGAAATACATAGGGAATGTGCTTGGTATGATAGTCATAAATCAAGCAAAAATGATTATTATGGGTATTGGAGTTTTGAAGCAGGCGCTATTGCTAAAATACTAAATCTGGATGATAGTAGTTTAAAGGATGTAGCATATTATCCCTATGACTTAGTTCACTATAAAAAATAAAATTTATTATGGTTGTATGGGATACCCTTTGTTTTCATAGCACTTTGTGCTGTAGAGACAATGCGGTTTTCTTTGGTAATTATCAAATTCTTTTCCAGACTGCTGATATCGGTCTGCTTTTTGCGAATATCGTGCCCGAAGTTTGCCTTTTTGTTATCTTACATAGAAAAAGTGCTCGGCTGGTTCAAGAATTGATATTGATAAAAGTGCGGCAGGTGGAAACAGTTATGAATAACACAGAATTTAAAAAGATAGTACAAGAGATTACGAGTAAATATGGATTTATGTATTGTAAGAAAAATTATTATTATAATTCAGATAAAATAATTGTAGTAATTAATTTACAGAAATCAAATTTTGATAATAGCTATTATATTAATTATGGATTTTATGTGAAAGATATTCATAATGATTTACAGTATCCTAAGAATAATGAATGTGATATTACAGGCAGATTTTTAAATGAAACAAATAAAGGCATATATCAGTTAGATACAATGAATGCTGAAGAATTAGTAGTGAGTTTAGAGAAAAACATCCTTAATTCCACAACCGTGAGTCCCATAACGTAAATTGCAGATTCTGTGGTGCAATCCATAACGTTGATTGGGCATGTATAAACGTCCTCTCACAAGTCATCCATAACGTAAATGAAAGAAAAACGGTGCAGACAAATATGATTTCCTTCGTGAGCCATGGAGATAAGACTCTTTAGAGGCTTATCGGAATGCCCGGCGAACAGGAACATCATATTTCGTCTGTACCGTTTTTCTTTTCATAAACCTATAAAATTCTGACTTGTGAGAGGACGCTTATATCTGCCCTTCACAACCTATAACCGCACCACAGAATCTGCGACACTACGCCAGTTAAACTCCGGTTTATAACTCCGGCAGGAGTTTTAAAAATTCTTCCGTAGATTGTGACACTGGCAAAGTTGGATTTATCGAAGCTACCATCTGACGGGATGGTAGTTTTTCTTTTGTTTTCACAACATACAGGTCTTTGGATTCCCGGCTTAAGCAGTAGTCTGGGATAAAGGCAATTCCAAGTCCGATGCGGGCAAGGTCAATTAACAGGTCATTACTGCTTAATTCCACTTCCGGGATTAACTCTAACTGATGCTGCAAAAACAGGTTGTGCAGAAATTCACTTGTGGTACTCTTGCGGTCAAGCATGAGAATCGGATACTGTTTCAGTTCTTCAAACGGAATCTCCTGCTGTTTCAGATTGAAGTAGGCAGGGTTCGCAATGAAAACATCGGTAAAATTGCAGACTGTTTTCTGAATATAGGAATGATTCAAATGTGCATTTGGGAAGTTCGTCACGATCAGATCCACTTTTCCCTGCTCTAAGAGATCCACACAGCTTACAGAAGTTGCATTGGTTACTTTGATTGGCACATTTGGAAATTTCTTGTGGAACTGCTTTAAATAAGGAACTAAAAAGTAACGGCAGATCGTATCGCTGGCACCGATGTGGAGCTGTCCAAGTCCAAGGCTGCCAGAATCGAGAAGCTGGCTCTCACCGCGCTGGATTAAGTTCATGGCAGGCTCAATGTGCTTTAAGAGTACTTTTCCGGCAGGGGTGAGCTGTACTTTTTTCGTGCTCCGGATGAAAAGAGGCTGCTCTAATTTTTTCTCCAATGTCTTGATCGACTGGCTGACAGCCGACTGTGAAATGTATAACTGTTTACTTGCCTCGGAAAAACTCAAAGAGGTTGCAACATAATAAAAAACTTTATATAACTCGTAGTTGATATCCATAAAAATGCGTGTACCTTTCCAATAAGGTTTCCATGTTAGAGAAAACCTCAGATTATAATGAGCGTATATACAGACTGATGTGCCTGAATAGATATAATTATAAGACGTACTTATAATTGTGTCAATCGATTCTTATGATTAAATGAGTGTGAAGTGTGCGTGATAAATAGTAGATTAAATATTAAATGAACTTATAAAACAAATTAAATATATTAATTATGCTAATCTAATACCATATGTTATACTATCCTAAGATTGAATCGCAATGACTCAGTACGTCATAATTGCGAAGCGTAATATCTGGCGTGGCAGAAAAAATCATGCCAGAAGTAGAATAAAAGAAAACATATCGCGAAAGGAAAAGGGAACATTTATGAGCAAGGTAAGAAGAGTTTATGTAGAAAAGAAACCGGCTTTTGCAGTCAAGGCAAAAGAGTTACAGGCTGAGATTAAGAGCTATCTTGGAATTTCTTCCGTGACAGGTGTACGTGAACTGATTCGTTATGATATAGAAAATATTTCAGAGGAGACCTACAAGAAGGCACTGGTCACTGTTTTTTCAGAGCCGCCGGTAGATACGGTTTTCGAGGAAACCTTCGAACTTGGCAATGCAAAAACTTTTTCTGTAGAATATTTACCGGGACAGTTTGATCAGAGAGCAGATTCCGCAGAACAGTGTGTAAAATTATTAAACGAAGAGGAAGAACCGGTTATCCGTACCGCAACTACTTATGTGATCGAAGGCGATATCACAGAGGAGCAGTTAGAGGCGATCAAGCATCACTGCATCAATCCGGTTGATTCCAGAGAGACAGGTCTTGAGAAACCGGAGACTTTGGTACAGAATTTTGAAGATCCTGCTGATGTGATCTCTTTTGTGGGATTTGCAGATATGCCGGAAGCACAGTTAAAAGAGCTTTACAGTTCTTTAAACCTTGCTATGACATTCAAGGATTTCTTACATATCCAGAACTACTTTAAAAAGGAAGAACACAGAGATCCATCCGTAACAGAGATTCGTGTTCTTGATACCTACTGGTCAGACCACTGCCGTCATACGACATTCTCCACAGAGTTAAAGGACGTGAAGTTTGATGACGGATTTTACAAAAAACCGATCGAAGAGACTTACAATGACTATCTGAATACATTCAAAAATCTTTACGAAGGACGTTCCGACAAGTTTGTCTGCTTAATGGATATCGCATTACTTGCCATGAAGCGCCTGAAAAAAGAAGGAAAATTACAGGATCAGGAAGAATCCGATGAGATCAATGCATGCTCTATCGTAGTTCCGGTTGAAGTGGACGGACAGACAGAAGAATGGCTTGTAAACTTCAAAAATGAGACACATAACCATCCGACAGAGATCGAACCGTTCGGTGGTGCAGCTACCTGTCTCGGTGGTGCGATCCGTGATCCGTTGTCAGGACGTACCTATGTATACCAGGCAATGCGTGTGACAGGAGCAGCAGACCCGACTGTATCTGTGAAAGATACTTTACCGGGAAAACTTCCACAGAAGAAAATTGTCCGCGAGGCAGCTCACGGTTACAGCTCCTATGGTAACCAGATCGGACTTGCAACCGGTTATGTAAAAGAAGTATACCATCCAGATTATGTCGCAAAACGTATGGAGATCGGTGCCGTTATGGGTGCTGCTCCAAGACGTGCAGTTCAGAGACTGACTTCTGATCCGGGAGATATCATTATTTTACTCGGAGGACGTACCGGACGTGACGGTATCGGTGGTGCAACTGGTTCATCCAAGGCACATAATACACAGTCCACTTCTGTCTGCGGTGCAGAAGTACAGAAAGGTAATGCTCCGACAGAGCGTAAGATCCAGAGATTATTCCGTCGTGAAGAAGTTGCCCACATCATTAAAAAATGTAACGATTTCGGTGCAGGCGGTGTGTCTGTGGCAATCGGTGAATTAGCAGACGGACTTCGCATTAATTTAGATAAAGTCCCGAAAAAATACGCAGGACTTGACGGAACAGAGCTTGCCATCTCTGAATCCCAGGAGCGTATGGCAGTTGTTGTAGCTCCGGAGGATGTACAGACCTTCTTAGGCTACGCAGCTGAGGAGAACTTAGAGGCTGTGGAAGTTGCAGTTGTGACAGAAGATCCAAGACTTGTATTAGAGTGGAGAGGAAAAGAGATCGTAAATCTTTCCAGAGCATTCTTAGATACAAACGGTGCACATCAGGAGACCAACGTAGAAGTTGAGATGCCTGAGGAAAAAGAAAATTATTTCAAAAAGATCGCAGCACCAAAGGTAGCAGAGGCAGTTGCGGCAAATGATATGAAAGCTGCATGGATGACAGAAATGGCTGATTTAAATGTCTGCTCCCAGAAAGGTCTTGTGGAGATGTTCGACGGTTCCATCGGTGTGAACAGCGTTTACATGCCATTCGGTGGAAAATACCAGCTTACAGAGACACAGTCCATGGTTGCAAAGCTTCCGGTTGCAAAGGGAGACTGCGATACCGTGACAATGATGTCTTATGGTTTTGATCCATACTTATCAAGCTGGAGCCCATACCACGGAGCAGTTTATGCAGTATTAGAGTCTTTATCCAGAATCGTGACTGCCGGTGGTGATTACAAAAAAGTACGTTTCACATTCCAGGAGTACTTCCGCAGAATGAGCGAGGATCCAAAACGCTGGAGCCAGCCATTTGCAGCATTGCTCGGTGCTTACAATGCACAGATCGGCTTCGGACTTCCATCTATCGGTGGAAAAGATTCCATGTCCGGAACCTTCAATGATATTGATGTTCCACCAACACTTGTTTCCTTCGCTGTGGATATCGCAAAAGAAAAAGATATCATCACACCGGAATTAAAAGCAGTGGGAGACCAGTTAGTACTGTTTACAATTAAAAAAGATGAATTTGACCTTCCGGATTACGCACAGGTCATGAAATTATACGATACCATCCATGCACTGATCCAGGCTGGCGTGATCGTATCCGCTTATGCACTTGACGGAAAAGGACTTGCAGCAGCAGTCAGCAAAATGGCATTCGGTAACAAGCTTGGTGTTACAGTAAATGAAGATGTTTCCAAAGAAACATTATTCGCTCCGGGATTCGGTAACATTGTGGCAGAAGTTCCGGCTGAAAAAGTTGCAGAGGTAAAAGCAGCATTCGATGCAGCAGGACTTGCAGGATACGAAGCACTTGTCGGATGGGTAAATGAAGAAGAAAGCTTTATTTACGGTGACATGAGAATTTCCATGGAGGAAGCATTACACGCATGGACAGCTACGTTGGAAAAAGTTTTCCCAACCCGTGCAACAGAGAATAAGGATGAAGTTAAAACAGGATTATACAAAGCGGACAACATTTATGTATGCAAAAACAAAGTGGCAAAACCAACTGTATTCATCCCTGTATTCCCGGGAACTAACTGCGAGTACGACAGTGCAGATGCGTTTGAGCGTGCAGGTGCCAATACCATCGTTAAGGTATTCAAAAACATGAATGCAAATGACATCCGTGAATCTGTAGATGAGTTTGTAAAAGCAATCGAACAGTCCCAGATCATTATGTTCCCAGGCGGATTCTCCGCCGGTGACGAACCGGACGGCTCTGCAAAATTCTTTGCGACTGCATTCCGCAATGCGAAGATGACAGAGGCAGTCATGAAGCTGTTAAATGAGAGAGACGGACTTGCACTTGGTATCTGTAACGGATTCCAGGCACTGATCAAATTAGGATTAGTTCCACACGGAGAGATCTGTCCACAGTCAGCTGAGTCACCGACTCTGACATACAATACCATCGGACGCCATGTGAGCAAAATGGTTTACACAAAAGTTGTTTCCAACAAGTCCCCATGGTTACAGGGTGCAGAGCTTGGAAAAGTATATTGCAATCCGGCATCCCATGGCGAAGGACGTTTCGTAGCACCACAGGAGTGGTTAGACAAGCTCTTTGCAAACGGACAGGTTGCTACCCAGTATGTGAATGAAGCCGGTGTTCCGACCATGGATGAAGAATGGAATGTCAACGGTTCCTACATGGCGATAGAAGGTATCACAAGCCCGGATGGCCGTGTACTTGGCAAGATGGCTCACTCTGAGAGACGTGACAGAAGTGTTGCAATGAACATCTATGGTGAGCAGGATATCAAGATCTTTGAATCAGGTGTGGCTTACTTCAAATAAAACAGGCAATATTATTTATAAAAGATGAAAAAGACTTTGTGGAGTGTATAAACTCTGCAAGGTCTTTTTTACGTCTTACGGTACAAACTTTACCACTTACATGAAAGCTATTTACAAATATAACACCATTTTCTATACTGAGATAGTCGATAAGGACAACGAAAACATGAAAGGTAAAGGGAAAAGGAATGAAGGTTACATCCAGCAGACTGATCGAACAGAAAAAACCAGTCCTGAAACAATTATTAGATAGATTGCTGCAGACATATTCGTATGCATCCATTCTGATGACAGATTCAAAAGGCAAACAGTACACCATTTCAAAACAGGGAATCAGCATTACGGAGAACATGTTTGTGGAGTTAGGATATGTGGTAAAAGTATACGATGGCGAGAGCTATGGAGAATATGCGTTCAGCCACATTGATGAGAATGAGATTGACACCATTGCGGAGGAAGTAAAAAATCATGTGATGCCGTGGGCAAAAAAGCTTCCGGATGACATGAAAGTGAAACAGTATCCAGAAATTCCGGACGAAGCATATCATTTTGAAAAAAGCACTGACTATGAAGTTTTGCCGGAAGAATTAGGCGATGAGGAGATCGTAAAACGCCTTGGCGCAGTGCGTGAAAAAGCAATGGCACAGGATGAAAAAATCGTTGAGATCAAGACAGCATGCGTTTACCAGATTTATCACAAATTATTTTTATCTCCAAACAAAGACATGACGCAGAACGTCATGTGGACAAACGGCATGATCATGGGACTGATCCCGAAGGGCGAGGAGATGAAGATGGCATTTGACAGCTGCTCCGGCTGTGGCGGAATGGAAATTTTAGATGACATGGAAACAAAAATCCCACCATTAGTGCAGAAACTCAATGATCTTGCCACAAGTGAACCAATCACACCGGGCGAGTATGACTGCATCTGTGCACCGGATGTCACAGGCATGATCGTGCATGAAGCATTCGGACACGGCGTTGAGATGGATATGTTTGTGAAAAAACGTGCTCTGGCTGAAAAATATATCGGTGAATATGTGGCTTCCCCGTTAGTTACCATGCATGACGGTGCTGCAGCAGCATCTGAGACAGCAACCTTCTTTTTTGATGATGAGGGAACACTTGCGCAGGATACCGTCATCATTGACAAGGGAATCTTAAAGACCGGAATCTGTGATGCACAGGCTGCTATGGCACTTGGCACAAAACCGACCGGAAACGGAAGAAGGGAAAAGAATAGCCACAAAGCGTACACGCGGATGACCAATACTTTCTTTGAGCCGGGCACCGATAAAGTGGAAGATATGATCTCCTCTATTTCCTATGGCTTTTATCTGGAAAATGCGAGCAGCGGCATGGAAGATCCGAAAAACTGGGGAATCCAGTGCTTAGTTGACATTGCAAGAGAGATCAAAGACGGTAAATTTACCGGAAAAGTATTTTCTCCGATCGTTTTGACCGGATATGTCCCGGACTTATTAAAATCCATTTCCATGATGTCAGATGAGTGTGAACTTGCAGGAACCGGCTACTGTGGAAAAGGACACAAAGAATGGGTAAAAGTGTCTGACGGCGGCCCATATATCAAAGCCAGAATCAGATTGGGATAAAAAGGAGAGAGACAGATGCGTGAAAAAATATTACAGGCAATTCGGAAATTTCAGATAGAAACCTACCTTGTGACAGAGAAAACAGTCGAGGGTGCAGAACTTTATTTTATAAAAAAAGAACTTGATATGCGCAGGATGAAACAGGATGCAGTGTCTGCGGTTACCATTTACCGTGATTTTGAGACAGACGGAAAGAAAATGCGTGGTTCCGCAAATATCAACATTTTTCCGGAGATGACACAGGAGGAAGTAGATGAGGCGGTAAAAGGTGCTTATTACGCAGCTTCCTTTGTAAAAAATCCATTTTTTGAACTTCCAAAAGGGAAAAAAGAGGATAAAGTGCAGGTAAAAAGCACACTCTGTGGAAAAAGCCTTGAGGAGATCGGAGATGCATTTGTAAAAGCGCTTTACTGTGTGGATGTGCAGGAAGATGCATTCATCAATACGGCTGAGTTTTTCATGGAAAAAACAACGACTGCGATTTACAATTCAGAGGGCATTGATGTTTCTTATGAAAAAAGCAGTGTGAACGGAGAGTTTGTCGTACAGTGTATCACACCGCAGGATGTCGAGCAGTATCAGGAGTTCGCATATGATGATCTTGACACAGAGGCTCTGACGGCACAGGCAAAAGAAGCATTGGAACGGGTATGCGACAGGGCAAGGGCGACAGAAGCACCGGAAAAAGGAAACTATAAGCTGCTTCTTTCCGGAAAAAATGTGCGCACACTGATCGATTTTTACATAGACCGGTCATCCTCTGGCATGGTCTATCCGGGTTATTCAGGCTATCAGGCAGGAATGGATGTGCAGGGAGAAAAAGTGCAGGGAGAAAAATTAAATATCACGCTCCATGCATCCAATCCTTATTCAAGTGAGGGAATCCCGATGAAAGATATTACACTATTAAAAGAGGGAGAACTGAAGGCAATTCATGGAAATGCCCGGTTTGCATACTATTTAGGTGTCGAGCCGACCGGAATCTACAGTGCGGTAAAACTGGATAATGGCACTAAAACTCTTGAGGAGATGAAAAAAGAACCATACCTTTATGTGGTAAGTTTTTCTGACTTCTCCATGGACAGCTTAAGCGGATATTTTGGCGGTGAAATTCGTCTTGCCTATATTTTCGACGGTGAGAAAGTGACGCCGGTAACCGGAGGTTCCGTCAGCGGCAATCTGTTGGAATTACAGAAAGATATGGCATTTTCCACCGAGCGTTATAAAGATAAAGATTATGACGGACCACTTGCGGTCGAATTTCATGGGGTAGCAGTCGCAGGAAAATAAGGTTTTCATGATGGCGAACATGAGATGCAAGGTAAATAAAAGCAGAAAACAAAAAGGAACATTACATAAATGGAACCAAAAAAGTTTCCGTTTATGTAGTGTTCTTTTTTTGTGGAGGCAGATAAAATGGAGATGAAAAACAAATGAAATGGAGAGAAAAACATGAAGAAAAATCTGAAAAACAAAATGAAAAAGATGGTTGCAGGAATGATGCTTGCCTGTTCACTGCTTACATTGTTAGGTGGAGTAAGCAGTGATGGGATTGCGACGTGTACTGAGGTTGTAATTGAGAATGAAATGTAAATTAGATGATGTTGATAGAAAAATCTTTAAGGAAATCTTTTTTGAGAACTTCAGAATTAGCATTTAATTCATATAGTTCCTGAATGCTGCATGCGTAATGTGCAAATTTTGTTGCCGATTCATACTGCTGGCATTCTGCTAGACACTGGCAATAATAAAAAAGAAAATATCCAAAGGTGGCTAAATTTCCCTTGAGCAGCTGGTGATTCGAACTTGTAAACAAATCAGCCGCCTCGTGATAATGATGTTGTGTATATAAACTGTGTTCATACTTATATAATGTCAGTAGAAAAACACTATTTATAAAAAGTATATCGAGAGAATGAACGGAGAGGTAGTCAAGTAATTTTGCAAAATATAACTTGCTTTTATTTCCATCAATGTTTCGATATTGGAATCCAATGTTATTTAAAATGGAAAGTTCGCTGTGTGACAGGTGATAATTATAAATAAAGCGAATGTCAAAATCCGGCAGAGTATAAGCGAGTGCGGTGTGCAGATTCTGGATACATTCTTCGGGAGAAGATGACAATAAGTTACAGTCAAAAGTATAACGCTGCATTAAGATGTTATCTTTTTTCGTAATCAATGAGTGAAACTGGTGCAGATAGTTTTCTATTTGTTCGTTGGTCAGCAGACGTGTATGTGTTAATTTGAATTTTAATTCATAAAGTCTGCTTTCACGTTCACTTCCCCAGAAAGTAAAACCGCATTCGGATATGCCAAGACGCTGTAATAAGGCTTCGGTCAGAAAGACATCCGGCTGCAGGGCGTCATTTTCAATTTTTGAAAGCTTGGATTTTGAACATAATCCCTGACATAATGATGTCAGAGAAAGTCCCTGTTCCGTTCGAAGTTCATGAATTAATCTGCCAATCGTCAAAACATCTGCGGAAAAAAAGTCATAAGTACCATCTGTTAAATCAGAGGTGTTTATGGCTTTTTTCATTGGAAATGTAATTTGTGGAATATCGTCCATTTGTGAGAGATAATCATCTGGTGCAAACATATGTTTGCTTGAAACGTAATTTCTGCAAATACAAGCGTAGTAGCTTTCGATAGAGTGCGCGGCGTAAAAAGTATTCTTAAAATAAATATAGGCGGTTTCCATTTCACCGGTATGATAATAGCCAACCGAAGTCAGAAATGTTAATTCTAATAAAGGGGAATCCTCGGAATTTTGTACCATTTTATGACGGTGATGGTCTGCTATGGCAAGAGCCTTTTTATAATCTTTCATTTCTAATAAATACTTTGTGTAGACAATCGCATATTCTGCGTACAAATAATCTTTTTTCAGATAATCAATTTCAGCGTTTGCGAGATAGGAAGCAATCTGTGAACAGATGTTATAACAAAGATCGCTTTTTCCCAGATAAAGTAATTCCTGTGCAACACCAATAAGCAGTTCGATTTCAACAATAGATAATAAAAGATGATGAAAATCTGAATAGTCAATTTCAGGACGTGTTATATGGAGCGCGGAAGAAAAAAGGTCATAAAGGGCATGATGGTCTGCACAGCCAGAGCACACCTGAAGCCGGCCATTTAAATAAAGGTATTCCTGATAATAGAGTTTGTTATCTGCAAAGTTCCATTCTTCCAGCTTATTCAATTCCTTATATGCCTGACTTAACTGCCAGGAACCCAGATAGAAGCGTGCACGATTAAGGGTATAGAAGCAGTCAAAGTCTGTTCTGTTTGCAAAAATCGGGTAAACTTCACAGGAAGCACCCGCATGAGCCATAAGTGCCTGAAAAGTCACCGGACTGACACCAGCAGAACCATTTTCGATTCTTGAAAGCGAGAGAACAGAACATACCCCTTCTGATAACTGTTCCTGCGTTAAACCAGCCTTTAATCGTGCTTCACGGATTGCTTTTCCTGCGTTTCTGACACCCATTTGTAATAACCTCTAATCAACGTATATTTTGAAATAAATTATATAGCGTGAAGAAGAAAAAGACAATGTATATCATCAATTTGATATATACATAAATGGAAACTTTTTAGTTTCTGGTTACTTATATTATCTTTTTTGGATAAATATTTATAATAATAGACAAACGGAAAGGGGAATATGGTTTTTAGTTTCTAAACAATCATGTAAGTGGAAAATGAATATTGAATTTAAAATTTCTTCAGTAGTAGCCTGGCAGGTAGAACCATCAGAAAATTATGTGTATATACAAAATGTTTCAAATGGTTATTTTTATGAATTGGATAGTGTAGGAAGTGATATATGGTTAGGTATTGCAGCAGATAAATCTCTTTTACAAATAGAGCACGACATTGCAAGGATATATAATACATTAGTAGCAGAAATTAGTCAGGATATAAAGCAGTTTATATTGAAAATGATATCAAACGATCTGATTACTATTAGATCATTTGAATAAATATTTTAGGAAGGGAGATACATCTATGAAAAAATATAATAAGCCTGTTTTAAGAGTAGAAAAGGTCGAGAGAGCAGAAAAAATTCATGTATGCAGATGTAGTGGTGGAAGTACACACAGAAAGTAATGAAAAGAGGGCAAGGCATAAGTTGTCTTGCTCTTTTCTCATGATTAAGGTACAATGCGAGGTGTTAGAAGTGGAAATTGAGAATAAAGTGGTAAAGTTGTCTATAGATAATAAGAATTTATTTAGTGCACAAATTGAGGTGACAACAAATTGTAATTGGCGATGTCGTCATTGCTATTTGCCAGCTTATGATAATTATGGTATGACAAGGGAAAATATTTCAGATATTTTTGCACAATTACGAAAAATGGGAACTTTTGAAATTACCTTAACGGGTGGTGAAATATTTACTCGTTCAGATATTTTAGATATAATAAGTGAAGCAAGGGAGCTAGGATTTCGTGTGATTTTGCTTACCAATATTTCGCTGTTAAATGAAGATATAATTAAAAAATTGCAAGAACTTTATATAGCGAAAATTTCATGTACGGTTTTTTCGTTAAATGAGGAGATACATGATTTTATAGTTCAAAAAAAAGGTGCGCTAAAGAAGGTCTTGGCTAATTTAGAGTTGTTAAAAAAATATAATATTCCAGTAGAAATAAAGACCATTATTATGAATGTAAACCTTAATGATTGGAAAGAGATAGAGCAATTTTGTGAAAAAAATAAGTTTGGATATAGAATTGATCACGATATCTTTATAAAATCTGATGGGGATAAAACGCCAGTTGATTTGCGAATTACAAAGGCTCAATTTGAAATGGAGTGTTTAAATTTGGATCGAATGAGAGGATTTAATATAACGAGTCATGATTTGAACGAGTTTGCATGTGATCAAATAAGAAATTTTTTATTTATAGATTGTAATGGCAATGTATACCCATGTGAAAAATTTTTATATAAACTTGGAAATATACATGAGGACAAAATTGAAAATATATGGAAGCACTCAAAAGATTTAGCCCGATTACAAGAAATGCGATGGAAAGATTTGAAAAAATGTATTGATTGTAATATTAGTAATTTCTGTATGCGATGTCCAGGAACAGCTTTTCTGGAAAATGGAAGTGAGTACGGAGCATCATCGATGGCATGTGAAAAGGCAGAGATCAGAGCGGGGGTTTATAAGGAACATTGAACACGTATATATATAAAACAAAAAAATATATTATCGCCCAGATTTTATGGGATTTGGCAGGCGTTATCTGTCTGGCTTTTTCACCATTGCTTCAACAATGGCTGTTTGATTATGGGCTGCAAAGCCCTCTCAAAAAGATCGTGATGGTGATATTGGCGTATGGTGCATTACTGGTCTTTTATACTTTATCACAGTATTTTTGTGTGTTGTATGCATTTAAAGGCGGAATAAAATTCGAAAATTTACTGAAAAGAGATTTTTTGTATTCTTTGTTTCATATGGAATCTTCAAAGTTCTATAAGCATTCTATTGGCGAATATGTTTCCTTACAGGGAAATGATATTACAGCGTTAGAGCAGGATTATCTGGAGCCGGTTATCAGTATCATACGCTGCGTAAACATGATAATTGTGTATGGTGTCGTGCTGTTTTTCGGAGTTGACTGGAGAATTGCGCTGGTGATAATTCTGACTTCGATATTTGCGATCCTGATACCGAGAATGATAGGAAAATCGCTGACTGACGCAAGAAGTACATATCAGGAACAGATGGCGGAGTACGTTACAGAGATTACGGATTTATTGGAAGGTTTTCGTGTTATTAATCAGATGACGGTAGGAAAAATACTTGATAAGCATGAACACGTTTTAAATGAAACAGCAGAAAAGCGGTATCAGTATGGGAAAAAGAAGAGCATGGTATTAGGCGTGAGTGAATTAACGACTAAATTCGTGAAAATATTTACATTTGCAGTGGTGGCAGTTCTTTTTTATAAGCATGAGATCACAGTGGGAGTCGGAGTTGCCACGCTTAGTTATGTATCTTCTTTCATCGAACCAATTGACACTGTCCTCTATAATTTCACGGCAATACAGTCCATGAAGGACGTGAAGAAAAAAGTATTAGCTTATACGCAGGATACGCATGTCACAGTCCTGCCACGAAAGAAAAAATTAAATTCAGATATAATATTCGAAAATGTGACATTCAAAAGGAAAAGTTTTGCATTGGAAAATATAAATTTAACAATAAAAAAAGGCATGAAGTATGCTGTTGTCGGACACAGCGGAGCAGGAAAATCAACCTTGTTCAAACTTATTATGGGGTATGAAAAAAACAGTTCCGGCGTTATCAGATTAGATGGAGAAGATATCAGAAACTATGACATTTCTGAATTGATATCCTATACGGATCAGAACGAACATATTTACAGAGCGGGGATCGTAGATAATATAACCGTTTTTCATTCTTATCCAATGGATGGGATCGACAGCGTAGGAAAGAGTATCTGGCCGGAATTGTTTGAAGGGATATTCAACAGAAAAGAAAAAGAATGTCAGCGTTTTAGTGGAGGGGAAAAACAGGCAGTCGCATTTTTGCGTATGGCAGCAAAAAATGCAGAGGTGATACTTCTCGATGAGCCGTTTTCTGCAATGGATGCAAAAATGAAATCGGCAGTAGAACATTATCTGTTTACAGGAAAAGAGTTTGAAGGAAAAACCGTTTTAGTCATTACACATGATACAAGAGAAGAAAGCCTTTCGCAGTATGATGGAATCATACATGTTGGAGAGAATGGCATTTATGTGGAATAAATGCCTGTTACATTTGATATTTACCCGGAATTCATTGAGGCTAAATTGCATCGGGTAGATACGATTGAAAGGGCATATGAAGAAAAACTCTTGGAAGAAAAGTGGTCAAGAAATAAGACACTGCAACGTTAAAAAAAGAAAATAAATTTTTTTTCAGAATTGGAAAATACGATCTGTAAACTGAATGAAGTTTTTGGTGAGCAAGAAGAATATCATAAAAGTCTGGAAGAATTAATAACGGCATATGGAACAAGAAGAATTCATACAAAAGATTCAACAGCATGGATCAACTTTAGAGGTTGTTATTACAAAAATAATGGATATCATTACTGCGTTTGATATTTATGAGGATTATTATTACTGGCCACTAATTAGGACATAGGGGGATATGGAAATTAATAACAAATATGATTCAGAACATATGGATAATCGTAATTTTATAACAAAACGACACGGATATTGACATAATATATATAAATATGGTACTCTCTTAAAAAGAGGTGAGAAAATGTTAAAAACTTATCTGATGGAAAATTATGGATATAATGAACCTATTTTTTTGAATGACTTGACAATTCAGGGATTGTCTGAAAATGCAGTTCGGCAGGCCGTGAAACGACTTGTTGCTAATGGTTTTTTGGAACGGTATGATAATGGAATCTATTATATTCCAAAGCGTGACGGATTACTTGGGAAGAGTTATCTTGATCCGTCGCTGGTTATTATGCGCAAATATATACAAAGTAAATCAGAGATTTATGGGTATGTCACAGGAGAATCATTTGCCAATCAGTTAGGATTAACAACGCAGATGCCAGCGGTGATTGAAGTGGTTACAAATCGTGAGGCGACGAATGGCCGTACTATAACAGTGGGAAGTGAAAGAGTTAGAATAAAAAAGGCTCCGATTATGGTTTCAGATTCGAATGCTGATCTTCTACAGTTACTTGACAGTATTGGGCAGGCAGAAAAGTACACGGAGCTGTCAATTCATGAGACAATAGATATATTGATTTCTTATGTGAGAAAGAAATGTTTTACGAAAGATCAGTTGTCGGAAGTGATTCCGGCATTAACTGGTGCAACGGCAAAGAAATTGATCGAATGGGGAATGATTTATGAATTTGCATCATGATGAAGTAAGAAAACAGCGTTCAACATTAGCAGTTTGTCCATCAGCAAAAGAAAATGTATGTGTGACGGATATTTTATATGAAATTATAGAAAAAGAGACTTATAAAAAAGATTATGAGGAAATAACATTAGGCTTGCTATTTGTGCCAGAAACCTACGATACAGTTATTCAAAGCATAAAAAAGATTGCAGATAGTGGAATCTGGAATTAGAATAAATGGCGGATTTTACACCGCCACTTTTTCTATTCAATCCTCACAAACTCCGGCTTTCTCTCCCGGAACACCGTAAAGTAATCAAAGCCGGCGTCTTTTAATATAGAAGGAACTTTTGCAAAATCAAATGCAACATGTTCCGGTTTGTGGGCGTCGGCACCGATCGTGATGATATCGCCGCCAAGTTCCCGGTAACGCCGGATGATCTCCTCAGTTGGATTTGGGTGCCCAAGACCGTACTTGAAGCCGCCGGTGTTCAGCTCGATCCCTTTTCCGAGGGAGACAAGTTTTCGTAAAATCTCATCGATCACATCCTGATATTCTCTCCAGTCATAATTTTCATTGGAAGTCGGACCGTAGCGGACAACATAGTCGAGGTGTCCGTATACGTCGAAATCATGGTAACTTTCTATATTTTCAAGGATTGATTCAAAATATTCGCGGTAGGCGGCTTTCTCTGTTCGTTTTTCATAAAAAGCCGCATAATATGGGTCGAGTCCATGCACAACATGGGAGGAACCTATGACAAAATCAAATGGGTACTGCGATAAAATATCCGTGTACAGCGCAGCTAGATGCGGCTGTAAGCCAAGCTCAATGCCGAGGCGTACCGGAAGCTTTGCGGCATATTTTTCCTGATAGGCAAGTACGGACGAAGTATAATTTGGCAGATCGAGAAGAAAAATATCCGGTTCCTCAGGATAATCAATATCAAGATGATCTGTAAAGCAGATCCCGGCAAGTCCTTTTTCGATAGCAGAAGAGATCATTTCTTCCTGCGGGGCTTCACTGTCCCCGGAAAACTGGCTGTGCATGTGTGTGTCCCAGAGCCGGTAATGCGAAAATTTGGTTTCCATAAAATCTATATTCCTTTCCGTGAAAAAATTATTAGTAAAATTAATAATTAAAAATTTCTAAAAATACAGCGGCTAAGTTATAATAAAACGCCTGTATCATGCATTTACCTGATATCTAATATAACTTATTTTACAAGAAAATGGAATAGAGTGTACGTGATTTTGTACAAAGTGAATGAAAAACATAGTCGAAAAATAAATATAGTGAAAAATTTAACAAACTCATGAAAAACACTTGAACTTTATACAGAAATTGGTTAAAATAAAGGAAGCTTGGGAACAATAGTTTTCCAAAAGTATATTTTATACAATTCTAGGAGGAATTTAAAATGGCAGTAAGAGTAGCAATTAATGGTTTCGGCCGTATCGGTCGTCTTGCTTTCAGACAGATGTTCGGAGCAGAAGGATATGAAGTAGTAGCAATCAACGATTTAACAAGCCCTAAAATGTTAGCACACTTGTTAAAATATGATTCTTCTCAGGGAAAATATGAGCACGCTGATGAAGTATCTTACACAGATGATTCTATCATCGTTTGCGGAAAAGAAATCAAAATCTACGCATTCCCAGATGCAAACAACTGCCCATGGGGTGAATTAAAAGTTGACGTTGTATTAGAGTGTTCTGGATTCTACACAAGCAAAGAGAAAGCTCAGGCTCATATCAATGCAGGAGCAAGAAAAGTTGTTATCTCCGCTCCAGCTGGTAACGATCTTCCAACAATCGTTTACAACACAAACCATAAAACATTAAAACCAACAGATACAATTATTTCTGCAGCTTCTTGTACAACAAACTGCTTAGCACCTATGGCTGATGCATTAAACAAATATGCACCAATCCAGTCTGGTATCATGGTGACAATCCATGCTTACACAGGTGATCAGATGACTCTTGACGGACCACAGAGAAAAGGTGATTTAAGAAGATCCCGTGCAGCAGCAGTTAACATCGTTCCTAACAGCACAGGTGCTGCAAAAGCTATCGGATTAGTTATCCCAGAATTAAACGGAAAATTAATCGGATCTGCACAGCGTGTACCAACCCCAACAGGTTCTACAACAATCTTAACAGCAGTTGTTAAAAAAGCTGGTGTTACAAAAGAAGATATCAATGCAGCTATGAAAGCAGCAGCTAACGAGTCTTTCGGATACAACGAAGACGAAATCGTATCTTCTGATATCGTTGGAATGAGATTTGGTTCTTTATTCGACGCTACACAGACAATGGTTAACCAGGTATCTGATGATCAGTACGAAGTACAGGTTGTTTCTTGGTATGATAACGAGAACAGCTACACATCTCAGATGGTTCGTACAATCAAATACTTCTCTGAGTTAGCATAATCAGAACGTACAATCACTGCACGGTAGACTACTTTTTTAAGCGACAGGCTGCCAGAGTGCAGATAAGACTCAGCAAAGGGGTCCGGTCTTTTTGGACCGGGCTCCTTTTTGCTATTGAAGAATAAGTAATTATGAAACTCTTAAAAACGTAAATTGAATTGTGAAAAATTAACAAAAGCTTGAGAAAACACTGGGGAGCGGTCGGTACTTGAAGGCAGGTACAACAATCGTTGTGACTGGCTTCTTAGTACCGTTACCAGCGACACGTAGCGAAAGCGTGTTTTCGAAAATTTTGTTAATTTTGAACAACTTCAAAGAGGTATAGAGGAGTTTCGGAACTATTTATTGTGAATAAAAATAAAGGAGACTACTTAATATGTCATTAAATAAAAAATCCGTAGATGATATCAATGTTAAAGGACTTCGTGTACTTTGCAGATGTGACTTCAATGTACCTTTGAAAGATGGAAAGATCACAGACGAGAACCGTCTTGTTGCAGCTCTTCCTACTATTAAGAAATTAATCGCTGACGGCGGAAAAGTAATTCTCTGCTCTCATTTAGGAAAAGTAAAAACAGAAGAAGATAAAAAGACAAAAACACTTGCTCCAGTAGCAGTAAGACTTTCTGAATTATTAGGACAGGAAGTAAAATTCGTTGCTGATCCGGAAGTAGTCGGACCAAACGCAAGAGCAGCAGTAGAAGCTATGAAAGACGGCGAAGTTATTTTACTTGAGAATACACGTTTCAGACCGGAAGAGACAAAGAACGGAGAGGCATTCTCCAAAGACCTCGCTTCTATCTGTGATGTATTCGTAAACGATGCATTCGGTACAGCCCACAGAGCACACTGCTCTAACGTAGGTGTTGCACAGTTAGTAGACACAGCAGTTGTTGGTTACTTAATGCAGAAAGAGATCGACTTCTTAGGAAACGCAGTAGAGAATCCTGTAAGACCTTTCGTTGCAATCCTTGGTGGCGCAAAAGTTGCTGATAAATTAAATGTTATCTCTAACTTACTTGAGAAATGTGATACTCTTATCATCGGTGGTGGTATGGCTTACACATTCTTAAAAGCGCAGGGATATGAGATCGGTTTATCTTTAGTAGACGACAGCAAGCTTGATTATTGTAAAGAAATGATGGAGAAAGCTGAGAAACTTGGTAAAAAATTATTATTACCAGTTGACGCTGTAACAATCAAAGATTTCCCTAACCCAATCGACGCTCCTGTAGAAGTAGAAGTATATGATGCTGACAAAATGCCGGCTGACCGTGAGGGATGCGATATCGGACCTAAGACACAGGCTCTTTTTGCTGACGCTGTTAAGACAGCTAAAACAGTTGTTTGGAACGGACCTATGGGTGTATTTGAGAACCCGACACTTGCAGCAGGAACAATCGCTGTAGCAAAAGCTTTAGCTGACACAGATGCTACAACAATCATCGGTGGTGGTGATTCCGCAGCAGCAGTGAACCAGTTAGGATTCGGTGACAAGATGACACACATTTCTACTGGTGGTGGAGCTTCTCTCGAATTCTTAGAGGGTAAAGAATTACCAGGCGTTGCAGCTGCAAACGATAAATAAGAGCAGCCATGACGTAAATGCAGCTGCAACGCCTTAGTTGCCAGCTGCAAACGATAAATAGACGTGATTCCAGCGGATTGAGAATAAGTAAGTAATCTTGTGCGCATGCTTGCATGCATGCACATGATTGCTTACTTATTTGAAAGCGCAACGAGCGCCTGGAAACTCGCAGAGTTTTCAGGCAATCCGCAAAATATAAGTACATGAAAGAAGGAATAATATAATGGCAAGAAAGAAAATCGTAGCCGGAAACTGGAAAATGAACATGACTCCAAGCCAGGCTGTAAAATTAGTAGAAGAGTTAAAACCACTTGTAGTCAGTGATGATGTAGAAGTTGTTTACTGTGTACCAGCAATCGACATCGTTCCTGTTGTAGAAGCAGTAAAAGGAACCAACGTAGCAGTTGGAGCAGAGAATATGTACTTCGAAGAGAAAGGTGCATATACCGGAGAAATCTCAGCAGAGATGTTAGTAGATGCAGGTGTAAAATACGTTGTATTAGGACATTCTGAGAGACGTGATTACTTCAAAGAGGATGACGTTTTATTAAATAAGAAAGTAAAGAAAGCTTTCGAAAAAGGACTTACACCAATCCTTTGCTGTGGCGAGACATTAGAGCAGAGAGAGATGGGAATCACTCTGGACTGGATCCGTTTACAGATCAAATCTGACTTAAAAGACGTAACAGCAGAGCAGGTTGCTTCCATGGTGATCGCTTACGAGCCAATCTGGGCAATCGGTACAGGTAAAACAGCTACAACCGAGCAGGCTGAAGAAGTTTGTAAAGCAATCCGTGAGTGCATCGCAGAAGTTTACGGAACAGATACAGCAGAGAAAGTTCGTATCCAGTACGGTGGATCTGTAAATGCAGGTAATGCAGCAGAATTATTTGCACAGCCAGACATCGATGGTGGTTTAGTTGGCGGAGCAAGCTTAAAAGCTGATTTCGGCAAGATCGTAAACTACAAATAAGGTGAATTCACAGAGAGTTTGTGCTAATTACCGGTAAAAAGTAATTTCACAGAGCAATATAAAACGGGTTTATAAATTCACTGAAAGACAGCACAGCCACCGGTTTTGAATCATTAAAGACAGAAATAATAAAACAGCTTACAAGCAATAAAGAGTTGTCGGATGAGGAGATTGCGGCAATTAAAAAAGCATTGGAAGAAATGGCAGAACATAACAAAAAAGATCTTTCGGATTTTAAAAAATATTTAAAAGATGAAGTTGTTCATGGCATTCAGCAGACAATCAATGAAAATACACAGAATATCGAAAACAACACAAATGCTATTACACAGAATACACAGGACATCCAGAACAGTGTTACATCTATTTCAAATCTGATCACATCATTTAATGGAATGCAGACAGATGTTTCAAATATCCAGGATCAGGTATTGGTACTTTACGACAAATTAAATAAAACATTCCCAGTCTGTCGGACTATAGAAGTCCGACAGACTGATTAGCATCCTTTCTTGGACGCCCTCTTGAGCGTTTGGTTTTTGACACTTCAGGTTCTTTTTTCTTGCGTCCCCGCTTCTTTGGTTCAGGCTTATGGACGGGTTCTGAAAGACCGAGTGCCTCGAGTTCTTCAAAAACAATCTGCAGTGTATGAACCCAGCAGCCATCATCTGTTTTTGGCTTCTGAGGTGCATTGGTCTTTCGCCATGCACTTGACAGATCATCCATCAGATCGCCGTAGCTCATCTTATTTAGGAGACCGGCTCTGGTGGCTTTACGGATAATCCGGCACGTCATTACTGTAGTGATGAAATTTACGAATTCTGACCCGATAACAGAGAAATCACCCTGGACATTTGTCTTGTCAAGGCAGTCATCACTTTTGTATCGGTTAAATACAAGTTCAAGCAGCCATCTGTCATCGTAACACTGGTATGCGGTTTTAGGATTAAGATCCTGATCACTCTCAAAAACGATCACGCCGAATAATGAAGACTTTTTGCTGTATTTCTCAGGTTCAAAGTTTTTTTGTTTTCAGTCTTTGTCAGGTAATCAGCTTCTTCAATGGTTGCTTTTCTGGCATGGAAAGATGATAAGGGTAATCCGATGGACAAAGACAGTGTGGCACAGGACAAGATATTTTACGCAGACTGGATAGATGATATTGCCCCGGAACTTGATTTTACATCGACCAATAATGTTGCCGAGACACAGACGGTAGCAATGAACATGAGTGATAAAGGCTCCGGAATTACAGAGATTTATTTTGGATTGCAAAATCCGGAAGAAACAGAGGTGGTTTTCACACCGTGTACATCAGCTCAGAGTAATCAGACGGTTGTAGAGCCTGGAACGTATTATATGGCATGCAAAGATACATCCGGAAACATGACATGTATATCAGCAGATTTCTTTAAGATCACATTAGATTATGGAGATGCAACCTGTCCGGTACGTTACATCGTAGGACTGGAAGGAAACACCGTGACACTTCCAAATCCGGAAAAACTCGGATATACGTTTGAAGGATGGGAGCAGACAGAATAATGTCAGTAAAAGAAAAAAACAGAATATATGGATCACAATTATTATGTTTTTATTAACCACAGGGGAATTGATTGCGGATATAGTGGCAATGGCAGGTATTTATTGTTTAGGAACTTTCTTTCGTGAATTATTAAATTCAGATATCATGGCATATCTGATGATCCCGGTAGACGTATTGTTACTGATTTTAGGTATCTATATATTGCAGAGATTAAGAAAGATCATTTGGAGCTTATGCACAAAAAAATAATATTTCCTTTTTATTGAAGATGACAGGAGAATTGAAAATGGTTTATATTTTAAAAAATTTGAATTTAAGAAAGTTATGCATATCATTTACGATTTGTTTTATTTTTATCATAATCGGAATTACACATGTATTTGCAGATGAAAAACCTACGATTACACAGGTTGTCATGGATAAGGATGTAGGCGCACGGCTTAATGAATTGGAGTCTGTAAAAATGAGCGTCAAAGCAGAAGGGGCAACGGAAGTGCATGCATGGATAACAAATAAAAATTCATATCATTATAACTTTGATAATCCAGACGAGCGTAAGAAATATTCTCATTATGTTAAATTTGAATACAATAATGCAACAAGAGAGTATGAATACATATTTGTTAATGATACAGATGCTGCATCCGGAAAATGGGTAATAGAAAAATTTGTCTTAAGTGATAATGCAGGAAAATCATATGATTGTTATTTCATACAGAACAATGGAACTTACAAAGATCTTGAGGATTTTTATGTAAATGTTTATAAAGGTGGAATGATCGATGATCTTGTATTTGTTCATTTTCAGGAATGGAATCCAATTTCGGGAGAATATGAGAACAAAACTACAAAATCTGTACAGAGAGGTACAGCAGCCGAAGATCTTGGAAGATTATATAAGCCAGCCGATATAGACGGATTAAATTTTATAAAATGGCATGGTGAAGATGGGCAAAAGATGAATGATGATCAGTTCAATTATGCATATCCTGAATACGATAAAAAGATTGTCAGATTATATACATCAGATGAAAATGGAACGGAAAAATTATTGGACGTAAAATATTCTATGCAGAATGATGAAATTGATTTATCTGAATATAACAATAATTTAAAAAATTATGATCTGAAATGGTATTACTTTGGCAGTGAATTTAATGTATTAAGAAATCCGGTTGAAATTAATGATATGTATACAGTAAACGAATATGCAAGTCAGATATTAGTGGCTGCTTTAACACCAAAAAACGAGGAACCAGGGCAGCCAAATACACCAGAAACACCGCAGACTCCGGAAACACCACAAAGTCCGGAAACACCACAGACACCGGAAGAATCTAATACAACTGGACAAAATATATCGGGTAGACCGAATGAAAATTCAGTAAAAGAAGAAACAAATAATACAGTTGAAAATCAGAGTGTAAATGAAGAAATACAGGCAGAAGATACATTATCACCAAAGACCGGAGAAAGTCAACTGGGAAAAACAATGGCAGCAATGGTTATTGTAGGATGTATGGCAAGTGTAATTTACATAGTAAGAAAGCGTGAATTATATGAAAAATAGAAAATGGATATGTGGTTTATGTGCTTTATTTTTGCTGTTTTCTTCAACCTCTGTTCTGGCCGCATAGGTCACATTTGATGGAAACCACACTTACAAAGCAAATTTTAAAAAGAAACCATATCAGCTAAAAATAAGCGATTTACAGTACGACGGTGTAAATACTTATAACCAGATCAATGTTATTGATAATATGGGCGAGGATACACAAAAGACACAGGATTTTACAGAGGCACATCCGGGGAATACTTCTTTGCATGGTGAATATACAGTCAATGGAGCTTCCGGACTGGATGAATTATATGTAAAAGATAACGACCGGATTACAGTAGAGTTTAAGGCTGATGAAGATTATTTCCTGAAAGATGTTATATATAACGGAAAAAGCATGTTAGGCAGCTTGAAGGAAACATACGCTTCTGATGGAAGCAGTCAAGGAAGTGTATCTTTTAATATTAACAATACATCAGCGGTACAGACACTTGAGGTTCAGTTTTCTCCGGAATGGGCGTATTCAACCGCCCTGTCCGGTGGAAATATTGTTTTATCACGGTATGTAGGGAGAAATACAGTGGTAAACGTGCCTTTTTTATCAGAAATGGTAGAAAACCCGTTTCAAATAAGTTATAATTCTATCGGCGCAAGAAAGCGGATTCAATTTCGCGGATAGTAGCTATAGGAATAACAATGTTTTAATATTTTACGACGGAGAAATAGAATGTCTGGAAAGTGCAGAAAGATAATGTATGCACTTATAGTGACAGTATTTGCTGCTTTTTTATGGATGATCTGCTGTGAGAATGACCGGAAAGTGTCCGATAAAGCTATCGGCGAGACAACAGTACAGAGTATGCGTTCTGGGGAAAAGACAGTTTCGCTGGAGCAGAGTGATATACCGAAAATTGAGATTGAGGATCTGACAGATGCATTTACTGTGATTTTACAGTATGCTCCGAAAGATATGCTTGCAGGCTGTACGGTGGATGAATCATTTTTGATGTGGTTTTATGCGCAGTATGGCAGGGATGCAGTGATACACATTGCATTTGATGTGCTGGATGGCGGGAATGACCCGGATGTCTGGTATGAGGAAACCGGAAATTCTATCTATGTGCTGTGGCTGCTATATTGCCGGGACAGTGGATTTGGACAGCATGAACTTGAAAACGTATATTGGATGCAGACAGCGGCTGCCTCGGAAATGGTATTTGGATTCGCCGGTGATATTAATTTCGCAGAGAACTGGTATACAACCGAGTATATGAAAGAACAGCAGGATGGGTTGCGGGATTGCTTTTCAGAAGATTTACTTGCGCAGATGCAGGCCGTAGATGTGATGATCATGAATAATGAATTTACCTACGTAAATAAAAAAGGGGCAACATCAGTTTACGGCAAAGCGTATACATTTCGTGCCGACCCGCAGAAAGCAGAATTATTGGAAATATTTGGAACCGACACAGTGACACTGGCGAATAATCATGTCTATGATTATGGGAAAAAAGGATTACTTTCCACGTTAGATGTATTGGATCAGGAGGGCATTCCTTATTCGGGCGCCGGAAGAAATCTCAAAGATGCATCGAAAATTATTTATTATGTGATGAATGGACGTAAAGTTGCCTTTGTATCGGCAACACAGATTGAGCGTTCCAAACAGTATACAAAGGCTGCAACCGAAACGGAACCGGGTGTTTTGAAAGCGTTACATCCGGAAAAATTTTTAAAAATAGTAGAGGAGGCAGCACAAAACAGCGACTATGTGATCGCAGAAGTGCACTGGGGAACAGAGGGAATGCTTTATCCGGATCAGTCACAGCGGCATCTGGCAGAACAGATTGCACAGGCAGGAGCAGATGTGATCATAGGAGGACATCCGCACCGGCTTCAGGGCGCTGCCTTTGTGGGTGATGTTCCAATTGCATATAGTCTTGGAAATTTCTGGTTTTCCACCGGAACATTGTATACAACACTGTCAAAAGTTACCATTACAGAGGATGGAACAGTAAAACTTTCTTTTGTCCCTTGTATACAGCAGAATCTTACAACAAGGATTCTTACAGAACCGGAAGAACAATCAGATTTTTATGAATATCTGGCTTCTATTTCCGCAGATATCGGAATTGATGCGGACGGGGTGGTTTATCATAAAAGTGCGGATGACTATCCGGTAGGAGAGATTTTATATGACTCTGATACAAGCCGGACAGATATTATCGGGATGGCTGATAATGAGGGGGATGCGATTGATATTGTCGGTAACCTGAGAGAAGACCGGTAATTTAATTTTGGAATAGTGACTGCAGATTCTAAATCTATGGTTTCCTATAGATAAATGAGATATGTGTCGTACAGGCACCTCAAAGTTTAAGAAGAAGAGAGGATAAGAACATGAGTAAAAAACCTACTGTATTAATGATTTTAGATGGATACGGTTTAAATGACAGAACAGACGGAAACGCTGTTGCACAGGCAAAAACACCTGTCATGGATCAGTTAATGAAAGAATATCCGTTTGTAAAAGGAAATGCCAGCGGTCTCGCTGTAGGTCTTCCGGATGGACAGATGGGTAACTCTGAAGTTGGACATATGAACATGGGCGCAGGAAGAATTGTATATCAGGAGCTCACAAGAATCACAAAAGAGATCAACGATGGTGATTTCTTCAAAAATCAGGCTTTATTAGACGGAATGGAGAACGTGAAGAAAAATAATTCTGATCTTCATTTATATGGACTTCTTTCTGATGGTGGTGTCCACAGCCATATCACACATGTTTATGGTTTACTCGAACTCGCCAAGAGAGAGGGAATCAAGAATGTCTATGTACACTGTTTCTTAGACGGACGTGATACAGCACCTACTTCCGGAAAAGGATTTATCGAGGCACTGGAAGCAAAGATGGCAGAACTTGGTGTTGGTAAGATTGCTTCTATCTCTGGACGTTACTATGCTATGGATCGTGATAACAGATGGGATCGTGTAGAAAAAGCATACAATGTTCTCACAAAAGGAGAGGGCGAACAGGCAGAGAGTGCAGTTGCAGCAATGGATGCTTCCTACGCAAAAGATGTGACAGATGAGTTCTTCGTTCCAACAGCCATCACAGAGAATGGAAAACCGGTTGCTACAATCAAAGATAATGATACGGTAATTTTCTTCAATTTCCGTCCGGACCGTGCACGTGAGCTCACAAGAGCATTCTGCATGGATGAGTTTGATGGTTTCGAGAGAGGCGCAAGAAAGAATGTTGCTTATATCTGCTTCACAGAATATGACGCAACCATTCCAAACAAAGAAGTTGCATTCAAGAAAGTAGAACTGAAAAATACATTTGGCGAATATCTTGCAGCACACGGTATGAAACAGGCAAGAATCGCAGAGACAGAGAAATATGCTCATGTAACATTTTTCTTTAACGGTGGTGTAGAAGAACCAAACGAGGGAGAGGACAGAATTTTAGTAAAATCTCCAAAGGTTGCAACTTATGATTTACAGCCAGAGATGAGCGCACCGGAAGTTTGTGACAAGTTATGTGCAGCAATCCGTTCTGAAAAATATGATGTGATCGTCATTAACTTTGCAAACCCGGATATGGTCGGCCATACAGGAATCTTAGAAGCTGCCATCAAAGCAGTTGAGACGGTAGATACCTGTGTTGGAAAAGCAGTCGATGCCATCAAAGAAGTAAACGGACAGTTATTCATCTGCGCTGACCACGGTAATGCTGAACAGTTAGTTGATTATGAGACAGGAGCACCATTTACTGCTCATACAACCAATCCGGTACCGTTCATTTTAGTAAATGCCGATCCATCTTATAAATTGAGAGAGAACGGATGCTTAGCTGATATCATTCCTACACTCATTGAATTAATGGGTATGGAGCAGCCGGCTGAGATGACTGGAAAATCTTTATTGGTGAAATAACACCCAGAGTTTAAAGGACGCAGTGCCGCAGATTTTGTGGTGCTTTCTCAGAATCTGAAGGACAGCTATAAGCGTCCTTTCACAAGTCGTGATTTTATATGTAATGAAAAAGAAAAACGGTATAAACGAAATATTATGTTTCTGTTCGCTGGACATTCCGATAAGCCTCTAAAGAGTCTTATCTCCATAGCTCACAAAGAAAATAATATTTGTTTATACCGTTTTTTTTCATTTACGTTACGCATGACTTGTGAGAGGACGCTCATACATGCCCGGTCAACGTCATGAATCGCACCACAAAATCTGCAATTTACGTTATGGAACTCCTGGTTATAGAATGAATTCCTACTATAAACTTGAATTTAAGATTCTCTTTTATTTTCAAAATAAGCTTCAATCTTTTTATCAACAACAATTCCTACAGGTGTCAAAACCAATAAAATAATTACCATTATTATCAATGTAAAAACCATCGTCCCATCAAAACATTTATCAGCAATAAGTTATTTTTCTTCTATAGATTCTGTTACATTAGTTCTATATTTCTCTTCACATGCTTTTAAGTAATCAAAGCATAATCCACCATCACATCTATAGTAAAATGGATCTTTACGAATTATATTATCACTATTGAGAATAAATACAGGTATGATATTTTTATCGTTGCTGTTTATATAACTAATTTTAAAACTGTATCCTGATCTTCCAAGTGAAATGCCATCTCTTTTCATTGAAATACCTTGAATATTCGCCACTATATATTCGATATCTTCTGAATCGGTGATAGTAAAACCAGTTCCTGTATTTCCATCGAACACATTTATATGGTCTACCTCAGAAGGATTTACATTCTTACCGAATTTCTTTGGCATGAAATAGTAACCTACTGTTCCTACCAATAACACAGCAATTAAAATAACCAGAATACGCAGTTCCTTTTTCATACACTCTTTACCTCCACAAATATCGATTTTTCGTTCTCTGCGACGACCCAATAAACGGGAAGTTATTTTACTTGCGTTCCATAAATCCTATGATTGAAAAAATCAATCCTACAATCCCAATTCCGATAACGAGCAGCCCCATTCCTGATGAGCAAAGAGAAATTATAATGGCAAAGAGTAGTATTGCAATACCTAATCCAATTTTCTTCATTGTAAATCCTCCTTTACAAATGTCGATTTTCTCAATTCTCCAAACTTGAATTTGCCCTATTCTTCATGATTATCTATGGCGTAGACAATGCAAGCAATTCCGGCAATCATTGAAAACAGAATTGTGCCAGCCATTGGTTCATTCAAGAAAGCACCAATGAAGAAACCTACTATTCCGGCAATGACCATAATAATGACAGATGCTACGGTTCTAAACTTTTTCATAAACAATTTTCCTCCATAAATTACGATTTCTCAGTTTCAAAAACTGGAATTGTTAATTTGGAACTGGTCCTATAATGCCAAATGCTATTGCATCAATAAAAAGCACGAACGCTATCACACAAACAATTAAAATAGTTGCAATGACTTTAATAACAAGTTGTTGATTTTGTCTTAAATTACTCTTACTAACAATCCTTAAGACAAAAATCAAAGCAACGATGATGATAAAAGAAATAATATTATAAAGAACTACTGTTTTCATCTATGTGTCCTCCTTTTTTATATCAATCCGATTTTCTCAATTCTCCAAACTTGAAGTTATTAGTGCTTATCTTTTAGAAAACAGCCAGCTACAGCGACGCCAAATCCAAGAAAACCTAGGACATATCCAAAGAAATTATTTGTTGTCACAGCAATTCCTAAAAGTATTGTTGCAATCCCCAATAACTCAATCTTAATTCCTTTCATAGCAAATACCTCCGTTACAAACTTGAATTTATATAATTATCTCTCTAACTTTCCCTATTTTATAGGCTTTCCCGCATGT
>OFMH01000443.1_pt1 | contig 30626 bp, 26 predicted proteins | sample 1541761 | NCBI WGS metagenome assembly OFMH01 (sample SAMN04209249, study PRJEB22552) | human gut metagenome | biome: gut; material: feces | host: Homo sapiens | place: USA: Oklahoma
TATTGGGATAAAATTTTACTTTTTATAATATTTATAGGTAATAGGTGAGTAGTTATTTTTAATAGAAAAAATAGTTGAAAATTATAACTCTTTTAATACTTCTTCTAATTTAGGCATTGCTGGAATAGCCCCTCTTTTTTCTACACAAAGCCCAGCTACAATGTTTGCAAAAGTTAAAAATTCGACTCCATCTTCCTTTGTAAACTCAGATATTTTTTTATTTGATTTTAAAATTTTATATAAAATAGCTCCCCAGAAAGAGTCTCCAGCTCCTGTTGTATCTATAACTTTTCTCTCTTTTCCTTTTAACTGTATCTCAAAGTCTTTAGTTTTCATTAGAGCCCCCTCAGCTCCTAAAGTTATAAACACACATGAAACCCCTTGATTTAATAGAAACTCTCCAGCTTTTGAAGAATCTTTTATCCCAGTTAGAAGTTCTGTTTCCTCGTCAGAGATTTTCATAATATCTACATATTTTATAACAGAGCGCATTTTTTCTATAGCTTCCTCTTTAGAATTCCAAAGTAAAGCTCTATAATTTGGATCATAAGAGATAAGAAGATTATTTTTCTTAGCTTCTGAAATTGCAAAAAGAGTTGCTCCTCTTGAAGGCTCATCTGTTAAAGACAGAGAACCAAAATGAAATATACTACTATTTTTTATAATTTCACAATTAACTTCACTCTCTTTAAGTTGAGTATCTGCTCCAGGCTTTCTAGCAAAAGCAAACTCTCTTTCTCCATTTTTTAAACTTACAAAAGCTAAAGTTGTAAAGAAATTCTTATCTAATATAACTCCTTCAGTATTAACTTTATACTTTTCTAAAGTTTCTCTTAAAAAATGCCCATGTGTATCATCTCCAACTTTACCTATAAAAGCTGTGTTAACTCCAAGATTTTCAAGAGCTACAAGAACATTTGCTGCTGCTCCTCCTGGATTTTGCTCAAATAAAGCCATTCCATTTTCAGAAGTTCCATAAGTTGTAAAATCAATTAAAATTTCTCCAAGAGCTGTTACTCCATACTTCATATTTTCCTCCAGTTAAATTTCATAAAATTCTATACTAGAAATACTAGCATTTTGGCTGTCTAAAATAATTTCTTCTCCTTCAGAAAAAATATTAGCTGTAAATACCTCTTCACCATCATTTAAAAATATTTCAACACAAGAATTGTCAGAAAAAATATGAATTTTAGAAAGAGTAGTCAATATACACTTTCTTACACCTTTAAGATTTTCTCCTGAGTTTTCTCTATTTAAAGTAAATATTTTATTTAAGTAATCATATTCAAGAAGAGTTCTATTATCTCTATTGCTTTTTATCTCTATAGAAAAATCTTTATTTAAATTTTCAAAATTAATAATCAATTCATAAGTTTTTCCTGAGATACTACAATCTTTTAAATTAACTTTTTCTTTCACAAAGAAATTATTTAAAATTATACTTTTTTTTCTTAAAAACTTCAAGTTTTCATGTGGTTGTTGAAATATCTTATTATCCTTTAAAATAAGTTTTCTAGGAATAGTTAAATTATGAATCCATCCTTCAGCAACACTAGGAAAATCTTTTAATTCTTCAGCTACCCCTACCCAACCAAATAGAGTATTATTTCCATTTTTATCTTTAAAAGTTTGAGGTGCATAAAATTCAAATCCTCTATCTAGTTCGCAAAAGTTTTTTTCATCTCCATTTATTATATATCCAGATTGAAAAAGATTATTATATAATATTCCCTTTGCCTCTAAACCTTGAGGACAAAATAGCAGAGCTTTATCTTTGTCAAAGGATATTTCATCTGGACATTCACACATATATCCAAAATCTTCTTTTAAAATTTCTCCTTCAAAATTCCAATTAATAAGATCTATTGAACTATATTTAATAACTGTTCCAGTTAAATCTAATCTTTGAGCTCCAAGAACTATCCAGTATTTTTTACCATCAAAAGAGATTTTAGGATCTCTAAAATGTCTAGTGTAATTTTTAGGAATATCTTTGTCAAAGATAACAGGCCCAAGTTTTTTAAAATTTATCCCATCTTCAGATACAGCTAAACATTGGTAGCTTTCTCTAACTCCATTGTTTTTAACATTTCCTGTATATATTAAATAAAGTTTTCCATCTTTTTCAATGCTACTTCCAGAATAACATCCATCTTTATCAAACCAATCAGTAGGAGAAAGAGCTATTGGAAGCTCTTCCCAATCTATAAGATTCTTGCTTTTTAAATGTGCCCAATGTTTATTTTTGTGTTCACAAGATGTTGGATTATATTGATAAAAAACATGGTATTCCTCTTTATAAAATATAAGACCATTTGGATCATTTAAAAGTCCTTTTTTAGGACTTATATGAAATTTATTTTCCCACATATTATCCCTTTCTTTTTAATAAAATTTCAGTCATTAAGATTCCAGTTCCCATTGAAATTATAATCATTCCTAGATACATAAGTAAGTTATGCCCTAGATAAGCTGGAATTGCAGGTATAAAAGTTACTCCCATTACAGAAGGAGCAATGTTAAAGATTTTTGCAAAAGCACCACCAACAGCTCCTCCAATCATACCAGATAGGAAAACTCTTGTATTAGTAAGAGTGATTCCAAATAAAAGAGGTTCTGTTATCCCAAAGAAACAAGGAATTATTGAAGAAAATTGTAGAGCTCTTTTTTCTTTATTTTTTTCTTTTAAAACAAAGGCGATTGCAGCTCCAGCTTGTCCAGCCATAGAAGCAGTTAATAGAGCATTTAAAGGGTTGATTCCTTCAGTTGAAAGGTAACTTGTTTCTACTATCATTAAAGAGTGATGAAGTCCTGTAACAGTTAAAACTTGTTGACAAGCTCCATATATTGCTCCTCCAAGACCAAAAGGCATATTTAATATGTATTTTATACTATTCATAATAAGGTGTTCAATTGTTGAAAATATAGGACCTAAAATTAAAAATCCTGCTATCATCCCTATAATTATTGTTAAAAAAGGAGTGAAAATTAGATCTACAACAGAAGGCATCCAAGATTTTATCCATTTTTCAACATAGGCTCCAAATATCCCCACAATTAAAGCTGGAATAATTGTTCCCTGAAACCCTTGTATTTCAAATATTCCTAATTTTAATGGAGATATATTTCCAGAAGCTACATCCCAAGCATTAGGAATCATAGGAGCTATCAACATAAGTCCAAGTACCATTCCTATAACTGAAGTTCCTCCAAATCTTTTAAAAGTAGACCAAACAACAAGAGCAGGTAAAAATATAAATACTGTATCTGTAACAACTTGGCTTAATGTTAAAATTTCAGGAGATAACTCAACTCCTAATTGTAAAATAAAACCTCTAACTCCCATAAATAAACCTGTTGCTACTAAAACAGGAATTAAAGGAATAAATACATCAGCTAGAGATCTCAATGCTTTTTGATAGATATTTAGATTTGAATAAGCCTCCTCTTTTATTCCAGAAGTTTTTATTTCCCCATTTTTATTTAAAATATCAAAAACTTTATTTACTTTTCCAGTTCCAATAATTATTTGATGTTGACCTGATTGAAAGAAATACCCACCTATTCCTTTAATGTTTTTTATCTCTTCACTATTTACCTTTGAATCATCATTAACTACAATTCTAAGCCTTGTTGCACAATGCTCCATTACCTTTATATTTGATTTTCCTCCAATATTTTTTAAAATCAATTCAGCTACTAAGTTATAATCCATATTCTCATTAGTATAGTAAAACTATACACCCTCCTTTTTTCAAAATTTTTGTATAAAATATATACTGTTTTTTTATCTGCAAGTGGAACCGTTCCCATATGTTTAATATACAATATTTAATATAAAAAATCAAGTTCTTTTTGTAAAATAAAATTAGTTAAAAAATTTTTTATGTTGTATAATAGGAAAAAAAGAATATTATAAAAAAGGAGTTTTACTATAATAGAGAGATGAAAAATAAATTAACAATACTAGAAATTGCAAAATTAGCTAATGTTGGTAAAAGTACAGTATCAAGATTTTTAAATGGTGGATATGTCAGTAGTGAAAATGCAGAAAAAATAGATAAAATTATTCAAGAATATAACTACAAACCTAATGTTTTTGCCAGAGGGATAAAAGCAAAAAATAATAGTTTTATAGGAATTGTTGTTCCTTGTCTTGATTCTTTTATAACTTCTCATATTTTAATGCAACTTGATAGCAATTTAAGAAAAAATGGATATGTACCATTGATTATGAATACAGATCATAATATTAATTTAGAACTTGAAAGTTTTGAAAATTTAATGAGACTTAGAGTAGAGGGAATTATATTTTTCTCAACAATAATTACTGAAAAACATAGAGAGTTTTTCAATAAAACAACAATACCTCTTCTTGTTATTGGACAACAGTATCAAGGAGTAACTTATATAACTAATGATGATTTTTTAGCAGGGAAAAAAATAGGGGAATATGTAGGAAAGTTAGGACATCAGTCTGTGGTATATTTAGGAGTTTCAGAAGAGGAGAAAGCTGTTGGGGTTATAAGAAAAAATGGAGTTATAGAAGGGTTAAAAAACTATGATTGTAAAAAAATAGAGTGTCTGGAAACGGATTTTTCAATGGAAAAATCAGAAGAGGTTTTAGAAAAATATCTAATAAAAAATAGACCTACTTGTGTAATTTGTGCAACTGACAATATAGCTTTTGGAGCAATAAATGCAATTAAGAAAGCTAACCTTTCAATACCTGAAGATATTTCAGTTTGTGGTTTTGGGGGATATAAAATATCTGAACTATTAACACCTTCACTTACTACTATTCGATTTAATTATCAAAAAATTGGAGATTTAGCAGCAAATATGATAATAAAACTTATTAATCAAGATGGGTATTTTGAAGAAAAGCTTGTTGATTTTGAATTTATTGAGGGAAAAAGTGTAAAAAAATTAAGTATATGATATAGTTAGAAAATTTATTTTCTAGTTATTTTAATTTTATAAATTTGGGGGAATTATCTATGCAACAAATGTTATGGAAGCAGGAAAAGTTTCTGAAACTCCACTTATAGATACTGCTTATAAGATGGGAGCTTCTATATAGAATTTTTTATAATTTAATGAGGATTGATTTCTGTATTTTACAGAAGTTGATCCTTTTATTTTTTATTAAATACTAACTACTCAACTATTGCCTATAAATATTATAAAAATTGAACTTTGAACTAGATAATCTTTTGTAGACTTTACACAGCTGAGTAGATACAATTTTTTATTTTTAGTTGACATTTAACAACTGTAAGTATATAATAAATTTAATAAAAAATATTTGCCATTAGAAATAAAAAAGATCTTTTAAAAGAAAATATAGGATAAAATATTTTTTTATCAAATAAGTTGATAATTATCAACTAAAGTATAAAGGTGTTTTTCTTGATAAAAAAAATTGACTTATAGGGAGGTTTTGATTAATGAAAAAAAATGTGTTGATTACATATGGAAAAAATAGAACTGTAAATTCTGCTACAATATTTTTTACTAAAAACAATTTAGAATTGCTTAAAACAACGTCAGAAACTAAAGAAGTTATTGTAGAATATAAAAATGATATTTTAACTATATATCCTTTTAAAGAAGGAATAGTAGATGAAAAATATATTAAGGGAGAAACAATAATTTATCTGAAGTCCTATATAAAACTTGAATATAACAAACAAAGAAGTAAATTTCAGTTTCAAATCCCATATGAGATAATAAAAAATTGGAACTTAGGAGAAAATAAATATGTTGATTTAAAATTAGAAAAAGATAGGCTTGTATTTAAAAGATATAAAGAGCAAAAACCAAGATTTGAATATAGTCCTGAATATATAAGTACTAGAATTCCAATTATAACTATAAAAGTAATAACTGGAGGAATCGGTAAAACTTTTTGTGCTTGTTCAATTGGAACAAGATTAGCAAAAATGGGATATAAAGTTTTAATACTAACTACAGATCCTCAAAATAGTGTTTTAGATATGTTGTTATCATATGAAGAAGAAGGAAGAGATAGAGTGTATTCTACATATGATGATAAAAATATTATAATAAATAGTGAAACTAAAGGATTGAAATATTGGGTTGAAAATGGAAAAGGAGAAACTATTAGTTTGAGAGAAAATCTTGATTTTATTCCACTTGAAAGTTTTTTGGAAAATAATAAACTTTTTGAAAAAAATATTGGAAAGTTTCTATATTGTTTAAAAAATAAATATGATTATATACTTATTGATTCAATTTCTGCTAGAGGAGTAGATAAAGTTATTTTAAACTATACTAAAAAAGTTATTATCCCATGCTCAGGAGATAAATTCACTATTAAAGGAGCAAGTAATGTTCTTAGAGATTTAGGAGCTAAGAAAGTATCTGCAATAGTATTTAATAAATATTTAGGTAGCATTGTAGAAAAAGCTTTTTATGATGCAATGAAAGAATCAGCAGAAAACACCACTATACTTTTTCCTGATCCAATAAGAGAATCATCTATTATTAAGCAATTAGTTCATCAAGGTAAATCTATTTGGGAATCATCAGATCAGAGATTAGGAAAAGCACAAGTAATTTTTCAAAATATTATAGATAAATTAATATCTGAATGTAGAATTTAATTTTTATTAATAATAAAAAAATAAAAAGTAATTAATTAGTCATAATGCTATTTTAAATAAAATGATATAATTAAAAATAAAGGAGAAAAACTCCTATAGGAATAGAATATTTTGAGGTGATTTATGGAATACATAGAGATGTTAGAAAATATATTAGAAAAGAGTAGTTTGGGAAATTATTATGCAATATATTTTCCAATAAAGAAAGAGTATGTTATAGTTGATGACTATATGGAAGCTAATAAATATAGAGAAGGGATATATCATTTAGCAAAAAAATTTACTAATAAAAAAGAGGCTATTAAATGGGCTGAAGCTTGTAAGAATGAAGATATACATTTTCCAGAGAAAAAAAGATTCTATGCTATATATTTTAACGATACTCAAGAGGGAGTTATATTAACAGATCCTGAAGAGGTTAATAGAATCCTATATAAACGTTCAGCTTTTTGTAGAAAATTTTTTTTAAAAGAAGATGGTTTAGAATGGATAGAATTAGTTAAGCACCAAGGCAAAGATGTTGTTCCAGAAAAGAAAAATAGTCCTAAAGGAAAAAAGAAGAAATATTATGGTATTTATTTTATAGAAACAGGAGAAGGGATAATCTTAGATTCTTCAACAGATGTAGCTAAAACAGTTCAAAATAAGGCATCTTATTGTAGAAAATTTGATTTAGAAGAAAAAACTTTAAAATGGTTGGAGATAGTTAAGAAAACTGGTAAAAATATTGAACCTGAAACTGTTAAAGTATATGAAAATATACCTGGATTACAAGTGTTAGGTGAAAAATATTATGGAGTATACTTAATTGAATCTCAAAAAACATTTGTAACAAAATCTCTTGAAGAAGCTAATTTAGCTTTAAAAGAGGAAAAAGGATTAGTAAAGAAATTTAAAAAGGAAAAAGATGCTATAAATTGGATAGTTCAATGTGAAAATAACAAAAGAGTCTATTATGCTATATTTTTTATAGAAGAGTTAAAAAGTATAATTGCTTTTGATCTTGAAATGGTAGAACTACTTATCAAAGATAAAGCTAATATTAACAGAGCTTTTGAAACAGTTAAAGAAGCGAATAATTGGTTGAGAAATATGGAATACTATTATACTGAAGAAATGGGAAAATTGTTAAAAGAAGATACTATATTCTTTGATGTTGGAACTGGAAGAGGAATAGGAGAAGAAGTTAGAGTTACAGACTTTTTAGGAAACTCTATAATAGAAAAATTACCAGAGTATAGAGAGTTAGTAAATGAGTATGGAAATTATAATCTAGGAAAGATTAATAATGTTACATATGGAGAACTTTATGGACTTTATTTAGCATTATTAATAGCTTTAGAAAATAATATTTACAAGATTGCAGGGGACAATACAACTGTAATTAATATTTGGAGTAAAGGTGAGGGAATAGCTTCTAAAATACTTCCTTATGAGCTAGAATTAATTAATAAAGTAAGTGTATTGAGAAAAGAGTTCGAAGAAAAAGGGGGAGAAATTTTCTATATTAATGGAGGGTTAAATCCAGCTGACTTAGGTTTTCATCAGAAGAAAAGGAAGAATATCAAAACTCTATTTGCTAATTATAATGAAAATTATGAAAAAGAAAATATTGATTGGTGAGAAGTAATAGCCAAAGAAATAAAATGAGATAAAATTGTAATTATTTTTAATAAAAAATTGCATTCTCCATTAAAAAAATGATAAAATTTATGTATTACAATGTTTTTTTAAATAAATAATCTTTATAAGAAAGGGGTGTGACTATGAAGAAATTACTTCCTGATGGAATAAGTGACTTTAAAACTTTAATAGAAAATAATTATTATTATGTAGATAAAACTCCTTTTATAAGTGAAGTAGGTAAAAATGTAGGTAAAACACTTCTTTTTACGCGTCCAAGGCGTTTTGGAAAAACTCTTAATATGTCAATGCTTAAATATTTTTTTGATGTAAGAGATGCTGAGGAAAATAGAAAATTATTTAAGGGTTTAGAAATAGAAAAATCATCATATTTTAAAGAACAGGGAAAATATCCTGTAATTTTTATATCAATGAAGGATATAAAAGGAAATACTTGGGAAAAACTTTTTAAAAATTTAAAAATAAAAATATCTCATCTTTTTTCTGAATATAGATTTTTACTAAAAGAAGTAGATAAAATAGATTCTGATTTTTTGGAAAAAATAATATTTAATGACACTGTAGAAGAAAGTGTTTTAGAGAACTCTTTGTTTATTTTTGCTAATATTTTAAAAAGATATTATAATCAAAAAGTAATAATTTTAATAGATGAGTACGATACTCCTTTAATATCGGCTTACAGATATGGTTATTATAAAGAGGCTAAAAGCTTTTTCAGTGGATTATATGGTTCTGTATTAAAAGATAATACAGTTCTTCAAATGGGAGTAATTACAGGAATAATAAGAGTTATAAGAGCTGGAATCTTTTCTGATTTAAATAATCTAAAAGAGTATATTATTTTAAATAAGGAGTATGATGAATATTTTGGATTTTTAGAAGAAGAAGTAAAGGAAAGCCTAAAATATTATGAAATTGACTCTAAATTAGAAGAAGTTCATTCTTGGTATAATGGATATAGATTTGGAGATACAAAAGTATATAATCCTTGGAGTATATTAAATTTTTTATCAACAAAAGAACTTAGAAGCTATTGGATAGATACATCAGATAACTATTTAATAAAAGATATTCTTAAATCAGCTGATAGAGAAACTTTTGATAAATTAAACAATTTATTGTTTGGAAAAAAAGTAGAAGAAGAAATTACAGGGAAATCAACACTTCAAGAAGTGTTAGAAGCACATGATTTATGGGAGCTGCTGCTATTTTCTGGATATTTAACTATTGATAAAAAAATAGAAGATGATATTTATAGTGTTAAGATTCCAAATAATGAAGTTAAGAAATTTTTTAAAGATAGTTTTATAGAAATTTCTTTTGGTACAAATTTAACTTTTAAAAGGTTAATAAAAACCTTATTAAATAACAATATAGAGGATTTTGAAAAGAATCTTCAAGAAATACTTTTAAAATATATGAGCTTCTATGATGTATCAAATATAGAAAAAGTATACCACAGCTTTATCTTAGGTCTTATGATCCATCTTGAAGGGAGATATCATATAAATTCTAATGGAGAAGGTGGACTTGGAAGATATGATATAGCAATAGAGCCTTTAAATAAAAATTTAAGAGGATTTATTTTAGAATTTAAGGTAGCTGATTCTGAAGAAACTCTTGAACAGAAGGCAGATGAAGCTTTAGAGCAAATAAAAGATAAAAAATATTATATAGAATTAGAAAAAAGAGGGATAAAAGAAATGACATTTTTAGGAATAGCATTTTATAAGAAATTTCTGAAAATTAAAAGTTCTGAGCATTAATTTAGATATTTTAATAAAGTTTTGAACTGTACTTAGGATCTTAGTTATTAAGATTTTAAGTACAGTTTTTTTATAAAATTATAAAAAAGCGAAATTAACTTATTTGCTGTAATATTAATTGACTTTTTTCTCTTTGAAATGTATTATTATCATATAAAAAGTATTATTTAAAATGTAAAATTTTAACTAAAAAATGAAAAAAGGGGTATTGGGTATGAAAAAAATGATTACATTATTAGCTGTCATTGCTGCTTGTTCTTCATGTGCAAACTTAAATTCTAAAAATGGTGATACTACTTTAGATAGAAAAAGCTATAGGAATATCTTAAATATTCATGGAAATCCTAAAGAGTATACTTATTTTAAACCAATAAAAGAGACAGATAAAAGTGGAACAAACTATATTAATAGCTTTATTGATTTAGGGGCTTGGCATGGTTATTACCAACCAGATGTAAAAGAATATAAGCTATATGGGGGATTTGCAGGACCTTTCTATATTGCTGAAGAGTATGCTGTAAATCTTTCAGACTCTTTTAATAAAATATCTATTGAAAATGCTGTAACTAAAGAGAGATATGATCTTGCTAAAAGTGAGGCAACTTTTAACTATTATCCTGGTAAATTAGAACAAAAATATGTTTTAAAAGATTTTACTTTAAAACTAGAACTTATATTTGTAAGCAATAGAAGTGCTTTAATAAAAAGTGAGATTATAAATACTTCTGGAAAAGAGCTAAATTTAAACCTTAATTGGATAGGAAATATGTACAATGAATATCAAAATTGGAGTGATAAAGAAAACAGGTATAAGAGTACAAAATTAAATAACTCTCTTGAAAAAACTGATACAGGAGTTAAGGTTAATTTTGTAAACAGAAGAGACACTTGGGATTATTTAATTAAAGATGGGGCAGAGTTTAAAATAACACATAGCTCTAATGTAGATACAAAAATTGTTGGAGATAGTTATACTAGCCAATTAGATACAATCTCAATATCTCCTAATAAAAACTTTACTCATTATATGACTGAAACTTTTACATTTACTGAAGTTGAAGCCAAAGAAGAGATTGAAAATATTAAAGTTGCTTTAAAAGATCCAGAAAAAGCTTTTGTGTCTAATGAAAAAAGATGGAACGGATACTTAAATAGAGCTATTGACAAATCTGGTGAAAGATACAATAAAATTGCAGTAAAAGCTATTGAAACTTTAACAACTAACTGGAGAAGTAGTGCTGGAGCAATAAAACATGATGGGGTAACACCTTCTGTAAGCTATAAATGGTTTAATGGTTTCTGGGCATGGGACTCTTGGAAACAAGCAGTAGCTACTGTATACTTTAATGAAGAACTAGCTAAAAATAATATAAGAGCATTATTTGATTATCAAATCCAAGCAGATGATAAGATTAGACCTCAAGATAAGGGGGCTATTATAGATGCAATATTCTATAATGCTGATGAAGAGAGAGATGGAGATGGTGGAAACTGGAACGAGAGAAATTCTAAACCAGCTTTAGCAACTTGGGCAGTATGGGAAGTTTATAAAGTAAGTGGAGATAAAGAGTTTTTAAAAGAGATGTATCCTAAGTTAAAAGCTTACCATGAATGGTGGTATACAAATAGAGATCATAATAAAAATGGTGTAGCTGAATATGGAGGAATGGTTCACAGATTTAATAATTCTCCTGAAGAGATTATCCTTGCAGCAGCATGGGAAAGCGGAATGGATAATGCAGTTAGATTTGATGTTGAAGGGTATGGAAAAGATGATATAGGGGTAAAAGTATTTGAAAATAAAGATAAAAATAGTAAATTAGTAGGATATTCTATCAACCAAGAATCTGTTGATCTAAACTCTTTCCTATATGCTGAAAAAATAGATCTAGCTCAAATGGCTGAAATTCTTGGAGAAAAAGAAGAGAGTGAAAACTTCTATAAATCAGCAGCTCAATTAAAAGAGTATATAAATGATAAGATGTTTGATGAGGTAACTGGATACTACTATGATTTACAATTTGATGAAGCTGGAAATACTAAACTTTTAGTAAACAGAGGAAAAGGAACTGAAGGATATATTCCATTATGGGCAAATGCAGCGGATAAAGAAAAAGCAGATAAGGTTGTAAAAAATATTTTAGATGAAAACGTTATGAATACTTATTTACCATTCCCAACAGCTGCAAAAGATAACCCTAAATACAATCCAACTAAGTATTGGAGAGGACCAGTTTGGCTTGACCAAGCATATTTTGGAGTTATTGGTTTAGATAATTATGGATATAAAAAAGAAGCTCAAGAATTAACTGTTAAACTATTCGAACGTTCAGAAGGATTATTAGAAGGTGGAGCAATTAGAGAAAACTACAGTCCTGAAACTGGAGAGGGATTACACTGCTCTAACTTTAGTTGGTCTGCATCAGTTTACTATTTACTATATAATAAATTTTATAATAAAGATTAGATAAAAATAATAATATATACTTCCCTCTATCTTAGAGATTTAAGGTAGAGGGATTTTTTATTTTAAATTGTTTATAAAAAAACATAGTTTTTATTTTTAACACCTCTTTTACAGTAAATATATTTATTTTTAACATCTCTTTTACAGTAAATATATTTATTTTTAACATCTCTAAATTATAATAAATTTGTACTAATTTGAAAAATAAAAATTATTGAATCAAAAAAGAACAAAAGATATTAAAATTAAAAGTACTTTACAAATAGTAATCTTTATGTTATAAGTATCTTATAAAATGTTAACGTTAACATAAAGAGGGAAGATTATGGAGAAAAAAAATATTACAATAAAAGATATAGCAAATTTTAGCGGATACTCAACTCAAACAGTATCTAGAGTAATTAACAATGATACAAAAGTAAAAGAAGAAACAAGAAATAAAATTTTAGAGATAATAGAAAAATATGGGTATAGACCCAATCTTTATGCAAAATCTTTAGTAGCAAAGAAAAATAAAAATATTTTGATTTTATTAAAAAGAAAATCAGGACATAAAGCAACTATTTGGACAAATACTCTTGTAAATGAGATTATATTAAAAAATAAAAGAAGTGATATATCAATATTAGTTGAGCAATATTATAATGATGATGAGTTAGAGAAATCTCTTATTAACAAAAGTAGTATGTTTATTGATGGAGTTATTATCTTTTATGAGGAAAAAAATGATAAAAGAATCGAACTCCTTAAAAAAAATAATATTCCATTTGTAACTTTTGGTAAAAGTTACAGTGAAGAAACTATTTATGTTAGTAATGATGATTTTAATTCTAGTCTTAATGCTACAGAATATCTATTAAATAAAGGGATTGAAAAAATAGTATTTGTTTCAGCAAGTGCTAGTCCGATGAATGAACAAAGAGTAAATGGAGTAGTTGAAGCATATAAAAAACAAAAAAGAGATATAAAAAATTTAATAATAGAAAGAGATATAAATACATCATCAGAAATAAAATTATTAGTAAAAAAATATAGAGATAATTTACCTGAATGTTTTTTTGTTAATGGAGATGAAAAAGCTATTGTTTTAATAAGAGAGCTTTTTAATTATAAAATTTATTCACCACAAGAAATAAAAGTTATGGGATTTGACAATTTACCACTATCTGAATATACAGTACCATCATTAACTACAGTTTCATTAAATTATAAAGAATTGGCTAAGAAATTATTAGAGAAAATATTAAATATAATGGATGGAAAGATTGAACAATCAGAAGAAGTTGCAAGTTCATTAATAATAAGAGAAAGTACAGAAAACATTTAATTAAAATAAAAATAAATACAGGAGGCACAATGAATAGTAAATTTTACAAAGCTTTAGAAGAGAAAAAGTTTTTAATAGCAGCTCACAGAGGGACATTTGGAGGATCTATAATTGATAACACAGAGTTTTCAGCAAAAATTGCAATGTTATCTGGTGCAGATATTATTGAATTAGATGCAATAAGATCAACAGATGGAGTTCTATACGCATATCATGATGGAGGAGAAAAAAGAAGTTTTGGAATAAGTGAGAATATAAAAACTCTTTCATCAAAAGAGATAGATGAATTAGATTATTTAAATTGTTTAGGAGAAAGAACAGGTCAAAGAGTAATGAGACTAGAAGATCTATTCTTAAGATTAAAAGATAAATGTTTTATAAATTTAGATAGAAGTTGGGATTACTTAGAAGAAGTGTTTCCTTTAATAAAAAAATTGGGGATGGAAGATCAAGTAATTATTAAAACTCACCCAACAGATGAAGCGTTTAATTTTTTAAAAAATAGTGACATAAAGTTAATGTACATGGTTATAGCTAGCAAAAAAGAAGATATTTTAAAATTTATAACACCTGATATAAATATGGTTGCAGCTGAAATTTTATTTACAGAAGAAAATGCAGAAATAATAGATAAAGAATTTATAAGATCTTTGAAAGAAAAAAATATAAAAATTTGGTTAAATTCAATTACTTTAGGAAGCAGATTTAATTTAAGTGCTCATTATGATGATAATTTATCAATAGAAAAAGATGGGGAAGGTTGGAAATGGCTAGTTGAAAAAGGTGCAGAAATTATTCAAACAGATTGGCCAGGATTATTAAGAGATTTTAGAAATAGTTTATAAATTTATAAAGAATATCTATAATATAAGGGAGGAAAAAGATGAAAAAAATTTTTTTAGGTTTAATGTTATCGTTAACATTGATAGGGTGTGGGGGATCTAAAGATAGCTCAATAATTGTTTATACAAACTCAGGTTCAAATGGAAGAAGTGAGTTTTTAAAAGAATATGCAAAAGAAAATGGATTTGATGTAAATATAGTAAGTGCTGGAGGAACTGAAATTGCTAATAGATTACTAGCTGAAAAAAATAATCCAATAGCTGATGTAGTTTTTGGACTTAATAATATGGAATATGAAAAATTAAAGAAAGAAAATATTTTAAAAAAATTTAATCCAAGTTGGGCTGCAGAGATTCCTGAAGGGTTATCTGATAAAGAGGGATATTATAATGCAGTTACATTAACTCCGTTATTAGCAGTATATAATCCACAGGTAATAAGTGAAGCAAATGCTCCTAAAGACTGGACAGATTTAGCAACAAATCCTAATTTTACTGGTAAATATTTTATGTTTGGACTTGGTGGAGGAACTGGTAAAGCTGTAATGGCTAGTTTTGTATCAAGATATAGAGATCCAAATGGAAAATTAAATATTTCTGACGAAGGTTGGGAAATGACTAAAAAGTTATATGCAAATGGTTATGTAGAAAGAGGAGAAGAAGACTGGTTTGGAAATCTTATGTCAGGAAAAAGACCTATTCTTATGTTATGGGGATCAGGAGCTTTAGAAAGACAAAAAGCTAATAATTTTGAATTAGGAATTATGAGACCTGAAATTGGGGTTCCATTTGTTGTTGAACAAATAGCACTTGTAAATAAAGAAAATAATCAAGAGCAAGTTGAAAAATTTGCTGAGTGGTTAGGGACTCCAGAAGTTCAAACTAAATGGGCAGAAAAATTTGGAACTGCGCCGGCTCATCCAAAAGCATTAGAAAATGCACCAAAAGAAGTAAGAGATTTAGTTGATAGCTTAAAAATTCAACAATTAGATTGGAAATTTATAAGTGAGAATGTAGATTCTTGGATTGAAAAAATAGAATTAGAATTTATAAAATAGGAGATAGTTATGATAAGATTTAATGATATTCAGATAAAATATGGAGAATATGTAGCTATTGACAATCTTAATCTTGAAATAAATGAAGGAGAGTTTTTTACAATGTTAGGTCCATCGGGTTGTGGAAAAACTACTACTTTAAGATCTTTGGTAGGATTTACTTATCCTACTAAAGGTCAAATATTTATAGGAGATGTTGATGTAACTAAAATGCCTACTGAAAAAAGAGGTGTAAGTATAGTATTTCAAAGTTATGCTCTTTTTCCCACTATGAATGTATATGAAAATATAGCTTTTGGATTAACATTACAAAAGCTTCCAAAAGAATATATTGATAAAAAAGTTAGAGAAGCAGCAGCAAAGGTTCAGATAGTTCCAGAGAAACTATTTAATAATGTATCTGAATTATCTGGTGGACAACAGCAAAGGGTTGCTATTGCAAGAGCTTTAGTTTTAAATCCTAAAATTCTATGTCTTGATGAACCTTTATCAAATTTGGATGCTAAATTAAGAGTTGAATTGAGAAATGAATTAAAAAAACTACAAAATGAATTAAAAATTACAACTATTTATGTAACTCATGATCAAGAAGAAGCGTTGACTCTTTCTGATAGAATAGCTGTATTTAATAAAGGAAAAATTGAACAAGTAGGAACTCCTCAAGAGATTTATACAGAATCGAAATCCCCTTTTGTATGTGAATTTATAGGGGAAATTAATAAAATAGAGCCTGAAGATATTAAAGTAATAGGATTAGATAAATATTTTCTGAAAAAGTCACCTTTATACTTTAGATTAGAAAATTTATCTTTAGAGAGAATAAAAGATTCTGATATTGAGTTAAAAGCAATAGTTGAAGATATAGAATATACAGGTATTTTTAGTAAAATTACTTATGATGTAAATGGAGTAAAAATAAGAAATATAGAAAAAAATAATGGGAAGCAATTACCTAAATTAAAAGATGAAATATCATTGTATTTATCTTTAGAAAATGTAATGCAGTTTGGTGAGAAAAATGAATAGAGAGAAGATATTAAACTTTTTTAAAAATAATAAAGGAATTATTTTCTTAAATTTACTTTTAATTTGGATAATCTTTTCCTTTATTATTTATCCTAATATAAGTTTGATAAAAAATACTTTTATTGTGAATGGTAATATATCATTTAGAGCCTTTGAAAAGCTTCTTTCTTCAGAAAGAGCTATGAAAAGTTTAGTTAATAGTTTTATTTTAGCTATTTCATTGTCAATAACTGTTAATATTTTTGGTATTTTTATAGTATTGATTACAGAATATTTTGATATTAAAGGTAGCAAAATATTGAAACTAGGTTATTTTACTCCAATGATATATGGAGGAATTATTTTAGCTTCAGGATATAAATTAATATATGGAGAAACAGGTTTAGTTACTCTATTTTTAGCTAAATTTTTTCCAAATTTGCCATTAAATTGGTTTGAAGGATATCTTCCAGTTTTATTTACTATGACTTTTGCTTGTACATCTAATCATCTTATAGTTTTAACAAATGCTATAAGAGGAATGGATTACCAAATAATTGAAGCAGCAAGAAATATGGGAGCAAAAGACTATACTATAATTTTTAAAATCTTAATTCCAATTTTAAAACCTGTACTTTTTGCTTTGACTATTTTAACATTTTTAACAGGATTAAGTGCTGTTTCTGCTCCACTTATTTTAGGAGGAGAAGAGTTTCAAACTATAAACCCAATGATAATAGTTTTAGCAAAATCTCGTTATTCAAGGGATATAGCAATGCTTTTATCTCTTATTTTAGGGGCTGTTACAATAGGAATTCTTCTATTTATGAATAAATTAGAAAGAGGAAAAAATTATATTTCAGTTTCAAAAGCTAAGACAGTTTTAAAAAAGCAAAAGCTAGAAAATAAGTTCTTAAATATATTGGTTCATATTTTAGCTTATATAATTTTCTTAATATATTTGTTCCCAATAATTATAGTTATATTATTCTCTTTCTCTGATATAAATTCAATTATCGCAGGAAGACTTAATTTAGCAACATTAACAATAGCTCATTATAAAAAGTTGTTTACAGATATAGCTTCATTTAAACCATATCTTGTGAGTCTTGGTTATTCAGCTATAGCTTCTATAGGAGTTATAATCTTTACAATGGCAATTTCAAAGTTAATTCATAAAAAGAATACGAAGCTTGCTAGATTTTATGAATATTCATGTTTAATACCTTGGTTATTACCAGCAACTTTAATAGCTTTAGGATTTATGACAACGTATGATAGTCCAAAAGTAATAATATTTAACAATGTTTTAGTAGGAACTCCAATTATAATGGTTCTTGCGTACATAGTTGTAAAAATTCCATTTTCATTTAGAATGTTGAGAGCAGCTTTCTTCTCAGTAGAAGATTCACTAGAGGAAGCAGCAAAATCAATGGGTGCATCAGCATTTTATACATTTAGAAAAGTAGTATTACCTATAATATTACCATCAGCTTTAGCTATTGGGGCATTAAACTTCAATGCTCTTTTAACAGATTATGATTTATCAGTATTCTTGTATCATCCTCTTCTTGAGCCATTAGGAATAGTTATAATGAAAAATACTGCTGTTGAAGCTGACATGGAAGCAAAAGCTATGATTTATGTATATTCAGTTACTTTAATGATAATATCAAGTTTAGTTATATACTATGTTTATGGTAGAAAAACTAAAGTTAATAAAAAATAAAAAAATTTAAGGGGAGGAAAATATGGAAAATGATATTTATATAAGAATAATCCTCTCTACAATACTTGGAAGTTTAATAGGACTAGAAAGAGAGCTAAAAGGGAAACCAGCAGGACTTATAACACTTACTTTGGTTTCTCTTGGAGCTACTATGATTGCTATTTTACAAGAAAATATTTTAAAAACAGGGGATATAACAAGACTTAGTGCTCAAGTAATATCTGGAGTAGGATTTATTGGTGGTGGAGCAATTATTCAAACGAAAGAGCATGTTCAAGGGTTAACTACTGCAGCAACTTTGTGGATAAGTGCATGCTTAGGACTTGTTATAGGCTATGGCCAAATAAAAATAGCACTCTTTTCTTTTGTAATGATAAGTATTGTTTTAATTTTAGTAAAATTTATTGAAGAAAAATTTATTTATAATAGAAAAAAAGTAAGGGTGCTATTGTCATTAGCGAAGATTGAAGATATATATAAATTAAGAGAGAATTTCTCTAAGGAAACAAATCAAATAAAGCTTATTAAAATAATTTGGAAAAATTATAATCAAAAATTAATTGAATGTATTTTTTCAATGGATAAGACAATAGATTTGTTTTACTTTGAAAAAGAAATATTAAAGAACAAGAGCATTTTAGATTATACCTTTATTAAATAAAAGTTAAAATAAAAATAGGGCTGTTGCAAATTGTTGATTTTATATCATAGGTTTGTAACAGCTCTTATTTTATTTAAATATAAGAAAATTAGTAACTTTTCTTTTTAATAAAGTTTTATTTCTTTCATAAATATTTTTAAATAATTATTATTCAATTTTTCTTTATATCAAGACTATGAATGGACATTTGAAAGTACTCTTCATAATTTAGATTTAAAAAAATTAAAAATTTTAGAAAAATATGGTGTTAATAGAATAAGTCTAGGAATTCAAACTTTTTCTAATAAAGGGAGAACTCTTTTAAATAGAACTTATTCTGAAGATGAAACTATAAGATGTATAAAAGAGATTCAAAATAATTTTAAAGGAAAAGTTTGTATAGATATAATTTATGATTATCCCTAAAAAAATTGATGAAAGAATTTATTCAGAAATCTCTTGAAACTGAACTTGATATAAAAAGTATGGAAAAAATGATGAAAATGATAACTCTTATTCTCGCGATATTTCTAATTTAGAAGAAAAAGTTATCTCTATGTATGGACTAGAAATGTCTACAAGAGATATTAACAAATATATTCAAGAAATTTATGAGTTGATGTTTACAGATAAAATTATTCCTCTAGTGGAAGAATGGCAAAATAGGTTATGCAAAAGATTGGGCAATGATAAAGAGACAATTGGCAATGGAATATGAAGAAAGACTGAAAGGTTTGTAGTGAACTCATTTTCTTAGACATATATTTTAATTTTATTTTGAATTTGTCAATATTTTTTGGACACTAAGTTAAGTGAAAATTATGAATTTTATTTTTTATATTGAATCGGAGATAAAAAGTTTAAAGAAGAATGCATTCTTTTGACATTATAATAAAATTCAATATATTTAAAGATTTCAATTAATTAAAAATAAAAAATGTACTAAAACAAAAATAAATGATCCATAAATAAAATAAATAAAAAAAACTTGACATTTTAATAAAAAAATAGTATTTATATTAATATAAAAATGTTATTTTCAAAAAATTGAAAATAATGGAGGATGTCTATGATAAATAATAAATATAAAAAAATAGAAATTGGAATTTTGGAATTAGCTAAAGATATTTTAAATAGAAATATAGGAGATAATATTGATACAATTATAAATTATTCACAAAAATTTAATTTGTCATTAGGAACAATTCAAAAGTCTTTAACAATATTAAATGAAAAAAAAGCAATAAAATTATTAAAAATGGGAAAATATGGGAGTAAAATTGAGAGTATTGATTATAAAAAATTATTAAATATTTTAAATTATGACTATTTATTATGTGTTATGCCAATAACTTATTCTTCTAGATATAAAAAGATATTAGATAATATTAATAATAATTTTAAAATTCCAATTCCTTTGTATTTTTCACATATGAGAGGAGGATATGTAAGATTAAAATTAGTAGAAAAAGAAGTTTTTCAATTTGGTATAGTTTCAAAACTTGCAGCTCAAGAAGCTATAAATTCTGGATTAAATTTGGAAATAATTGAAGAATTTGGAGCGAGAACTTATGTAACAAAGCATGTTGTATTAAAAAGAAAAGATGAAATAATAAGGATTGTTGGTGTAGATACTGAATCAAATGATCACAAGTTTTTGACTAATCTTAATTTTCAAAAAAATGAAAATATAAAATATAAAGAAATTAAATATTCTAATGTTATAGAAAAATTAATAGATAAAACTATCGATGCAGCAATTTGGAATTATGATGATGTATTAGATAAATTAACTTTATTGAAGACAAATGGTATTCTTGTTGAAGAATTAAATGATCCTATTGGAATAAGCTTATTAGCAACTGAATCAGTTATTGTAATCAATAAAAACAACAAGATTATGAAAATACTTTTCAATAAATTTTTTGATAAAGAAAGATTTAAATTAATAGACTAAGCTAATAATAAAAAATTTTCAGAATAAAGTGATTATTTATAAATTAAATGTTATAAACATTGAATTTATTTTAATAAAAAAAATGAAAAATAGGGAGGAATAATGGATCTAAAAGCAAGACTTGAAATCTTATATTCAACAGGAACAATAAATATTGAAACAAAAGAAGTAATGTTAAATGTAATAAAGACGTTTCAAGAAAAACATCAAATTATATTAACAGAAGAAAATGGAGCGATGATGATAACTCATTTATCAATGGCTGTAACAAGAGTAAAAAATAATGAACCAGTAAAGGAAATTAACGATGAAGTTTATCAAGAAATATTAGAAAGTGAATTTTTAAAAAAATCTCAAGAAATATATAAAGATCTGGAAACAATTTTAGATGTAAAATTACCAGAAAATGAGAAAAAATATATGTTAGTAAATATATGTACAATATTAGATATTATAAATGATTAGGAGGAGAGCTTTATGAAAAGAATAGTTATTGGGGGACAAATTGATAAGGAAAGATTAGCAGAGATAGTAAAAAGCGTGGCTGGAGAAAAAGCTAGTGTAATAATAAAAAGTGATATAGAAGCAGCAATGGATATTAAAACAGGAATGGCAGATATTTATTTAGGGGCTTGTAATACTGGAGGAGGAGGAGCTTTAGCGATGGCAATAGCTTTATTAGGAGCAAATAATTGTGTAACAGTATCAATGCCTGGAAATATAAAATCTGATGCAGAAATAATAGCCGAGGTTAATGCGGGTAAAAAAGCATTTGGATTTACAGCACAACACATAGAACAAGTAGTTCCAGTAATTTTAAAGGAAATTTTAAAATAAGGAGTGTGTTAGTATGAATTATATAGTTGCAATTTTACTGGGAGCATTAGCTTCATTTTTAGCAAATAGAGGAGTTGCAGTATTTAATGATGGATTAAGACCTATTGTTCCAGAATTTTTAGAAGGAAGAATGGATAGAAAATCTTTAGCAGCAACAAGTTTTGCATTAAGTTTTGGACTTGTTGTTGGATTTGGAATACCATTTTCATTGACAACACCAATAATATTAGTACACAGTATTTTATTAGCAACAGATATAATAGGAACATCGTTTAGTGCGGATAAAAATGGAGCAATTTTATCAACAGTTGTTGGTGGAGTATATGGATTATTAATAACATTAGGTTTAAAAATAATTGTAGAATTGTTTGCAAAATTACCTGTAAATTTTTTACCAGCATTAGGAAAAGTAGGTGCACCAATAATTGTTGCATTTGCAGCTTTTCCTGCTTTAGTAGTAGCTTATCAATATGGATTTAAAAAAGGAGCAACAACATTTATCATAACTATTTTAATTAGACAATTATTTTAAGTATATGGAAAAATCTCATTTGATGGAAATACAATAGCTTTAAATCCAGATGGAATGGCGTTATTAGTAGGAATGATTATAATGGTAACTTTTGCAATGAAAGAAAAGTCAACAACAAATGGTATTGGTTCGAATGAAATGTTATTAAATATATTTGCTACTAGAGTAGAAAGAATTAAGAAGAATATGATTCCATTAGGATTAATGGGAGGGGTTATATCAGCGGCAATAAGTTTAAATTTAGTTGCAGGAGATCCTATTTCTTTAAATCTATTAGCAGAAGGAAAAATATCAGAAGCAGGTCTAGCAGCTTTAGCTAGAGCGATTGGATTTGTTCCTTTAGTAGCAACAACGGCTATAGCAACAGGAGTATATGCTCCAGCAGGAATGACATTTGTATTTGTAATTGGAATATTTTTAAGAAATCCTATTATAGCTTTTGTAGGGGGAGTATTAGCAATTATTATTGAAATTTGTGCTTTAGGGACAATAGCTAAATTTTTAGATAAATTCCCAGGAGTTAAAGCATGTGGAGATCAAATTAGAACTGCAATGTCAAAAGTTCTTGAAATTTCGTTGATAGTTGGAGGAATGTTAGCAGCAGATACAATGGCTCCAGGATTAGGATATTTATTTGTTGCCGGAGTATATGTGCTAAATAAAACAGCAAAAAAACCTTTAGTAGATATGGCAGTAGGACCAGTTTCAGCAATTGTATTAGGAATAATATTAAATATTTTTTCATTTATAGGATTATATGCAGGATAAAATTAAAAATTTAAGAGGGGCATGTGCTCCTCTTAAATTATAAAATATGAGGTTGAACTATGAAAAAAATTTTAGCAGGAATTGACAGAACCAAAAATTTTATAGGCAAGACAGTTAAGGAACAAAATCCAAATATTATTTTAGATTTTTTAAAAAATAAAGGAAAAACAATAGGAGTAAAAGATAGTAAAGAAATTGATAATAAATTAATAAAAAAACTTTTAAGAAATGGATATATTTGGAATACAATAGATTTTTCAGCTGATAGAGGGAGAGCTATTGATATAAGGTTATTAAATCCAATAACTTCGAAAGTAATGACAGGGTCATCAAGTGGAACAGCAATAAATGTTCTGTATGGACTAAATACAGTAGGAATAGTGACTGATGGTGGCGGTTCTGTTTTAGGACCAGCAATTTCTTTAAATTTATATTCTGCACTTTTATCTGGAATGGGATTAAAAGGTAAAAATAAAAAAAAATCAACAGATGAAATAACCTTTACTGCTGGAATTGGATTCATAACTCAAAATTTTATGGAATTAGAAAAAGTTTTAAAAATTTTTTATGAAGAAAGTGAAAAAATTTTAAAAAAAATAGTTTTAAGTGATACTTTTGATAGAAATATTGGAGATAAACTAAAAAATAATTATGAAATTACAATTTGGAAAGATAAATCACTTTTTTTTAGAGAGGAATTAATAGCTGAACTTAATAATATTTTTCAGATGGGAGATGTTTTTATATATATTGAGAAAAATATAGAAATAGAAGGTATAGGAGATAGTGTTTTAGGAAGTTTAGGGGATAGTGGTAAACTTTTTCAAGAAAATTCTAATAAAAAATTTTTAAAAGTTTTTAATATGCTTAATTGTACTGTAATTACAATTCCTTTAAAAAATATTGGAAGTTCCATAGTAATAGCAACACCAAGAGGAAAGAATGGTTTGAAATATGTTTTAGAAGTAGGGAAAATATTAGATTGTGAATATCGGTCAAAATTATTTCAAGAATATTTTTTAAATTATCCTTTAAAGAAAATAGATAATAGAACATTTGAAATTTTAGAGGAGATGTAGAGATGAAAGATATAACATATATGCATGAACATATGACAATAGATTTATCTGGAGTGAAAAATAATATTGATTGTAAATTAAATGACTTTGAAAAAACAAAAAAAGAATTATTAAGATTAAAGGAATTAGGAGTAACAAGAATAGTTGATGTTACGAATATAGGAATGGGAAGAAATGTTGAATTTATAATGAGATTAGAAAAGGAAACAGGAATAGAAATTTTAATGTCAACAGGTTATTATAAAGAACCATTTTTTCCAGAAGAAGTAGAAAAACTAAGTATAGAAAAATTAGAAGAAAAATTAATAAATGATATAAAAATAGGAATAGATGGAACCAATAAAAAAGCAATTTTTATTGGTGAAATAGGAACAGGTTTTGAAAAAATAACTTCACTTGAAGAAAAAGTTTTTATAGTGGCAAGTAGAGTGCAAAAAAAAACAGGAGTATATATATCAACACATACAAGTCTAGGGAAATTAGGACATGAACAGTTAGATATAATTGAAAAAAACGGTGGAATTTTAGAAAAAGTTATTTTAGGACATACTGATTTATCGAAAGATATACATTATATAGAGAATTTATTAAAAAGAGGAGTTTATATTTCTTTTGATACCATAGGAAAGATAAACTATCTTTCAGAAGAGAAAAGAATTGAGTATATTAAATATTTATGTGATAGAGGATGGGAAAATAAAATTTTATTATCAGTAGATTTAACAAGACAATCTCATTTAAAAGATAATGATGGAATAGGATACTCATATTTAATTGAGAAATTTGTTCCTAAGTTAGTTGAAAATGGAATAGGATTAGAAAAAGTAGAAAAGTTTTTAGTTAAAAATCCTAAAAAAATTTTAGGAATAAAATAGAAAGACTAACTATTAAAAGTCAAGATATATTTAAAAAAATAAAAACAGTTAAAATTTTGCACAACAAAAAAACTGAAATATCAGTTTAAAAAAATTTACATTTGAGGTAGATATGATTCATTTTTACTAAGTATTGCAAAAATTGTATGACATAATTTTCTTGCTACAGCATTTGTAGCAACTAAATGATGTTTTCCTTGAGAAATTTTCTTTTGATAATAATTAATAAAAAAAAAATAGGATCACAAAATTCAGCTCTTAAAGCTGATTGGAACAAGTCTTTTCTTAAATAAGGAGAATCTCTTTTACTCATGCGATTTGAAGTAGATTCAAATTCTCCTGACTGTGAAATTGCTGCATCAAGCCCAGCATATGCAACAAGTTTTGATGGATTAGAAAATCTTGAAATATCTCCTATTTCCCCAAGAATAACGGCTCCTGTAATTGGACCAATACCAAGAATAGAAGTAATTGGAGAATTAATTTTTTCCATTAATATTGATATTTCTTGTTCTACTGTAATAACTTGACTTTCAATAAAACTGATTTGTTCAATCAAAAGTTTAATCTGAAGTGAAAAAGAATCAAGATAAAATTTTACTCCAAAAGAATTTGTTGCTTTAGAAGAAAGTTCATCAATTTTTCTTTTAGCAAATTTCTTCATAGTAATATTTTCTAAAATTTTTTCAAGTTTATCAGCTGTGATATTTTCAAAATCTTGAGGTGTAGAGATAGATATAAGAATTTCTTTAGAAGATTTTCCAAAAATATTACTAAAAGAACTCGCATATTCTAGAAAGACTTGGTCTAATACAGCGATTGTTTTTCGTTTTAAATCACTAACAGAAGAAATTAGATAACTTCTAAAACGAGTAAGATTTCTTAAAGACAAATAATCTTCATTAGAAAGACTTGTTTCAAGAAAATCTCCATATCTTAGTAAATCGGCAATTAAAATAGAATCAATGATATCAGTTTTTCTTTTTCGAATTTCGATACCATTACGCCAACCATCAGTTTGAATAGGATTGATAACATGGACAGAAAGGTTTTTTTCAACGAGAAAGGAATAAATAGAAAGCCAGTAATGTCCAGTGGCTTCCATACCGATTTCTAAGGACTGAATAAAAGGAGATAATTTTTCAAGAAACGAGTTAGCTCCATCAATAGAGTTAGAAAAGGAAAAAGCTTTAAAAATAACCTTTTTCTTATCATCAATAAGAGAAGCTACATGAGTATTTTTACCAATATCAATACCTAAATAAAACATAAAATCACCTCAAGGAATAAACTAGAAGATAAAGACCTCTTATCTGAAAAACGTTACTACCTTGTGTAAAATACGAAGTACCAGAAACTGGTCAACATCTAACTCATTCGTAAACAGTTAAACAGAAAGAGGCACTACTCTTTCAAGTACGAGATTAAATCTTAAGGAGAGAACAGTGTCACTCTATCTAATTAAATATATTATACACTAAGTGTATAAAGATTAAAAAGGATTATAGGTTGCTTTTATTAACCTAAATACATTATACAAGGAGAAAATGATGACAACATATCCATTAGAATCAATTACATTAGAAGAAGCGAAAAGAAAACAATTTAAATTGATAGATATAATTACAAAAAAATTTAGAGGAAGTGAAATTTTAACAAGAGGAGACCTAGGGGTAGTAAAGGGATTAAATAAACCAAGAATTACTAAGAAAGTTGAAGAAATAATAGCAGATTTTTTTGGTGCAGAAAAAGCTGTTTTAGTTAGAGGAGCAGGAACAGCAGCTATAAAATGGGGATTATATAGTATTTTAAAAAATTCCAAAACAAGAAGAGTATTGGTACATAAAGCGCCTATTTACCCAACAACTTTAGTATCTTTACAAATGTTAAATGCAAATATTTTAGAGGTAGATTATAATAATTTAGAAGAACTAAAAAAAATTTTAGAAGATGAGAAAATCGATGTCGCAATAGTACAATATACTCGTCAAAAAATCGATGATAGCTATAAAATAGAAGAAGTTATAGAAAGAATAAAAGAATATAAAGTTCCTATATTAACTGATGATAATTATGTAGTAATGAAGGTTAAGAATATTGGAGTTGAATTAGGAGCTAATTTATCAGCATTTTCAACTTTTAAATTATTAGGACCAGAAGGAATAGGATGCTTAGTTGGAAATGAAAAATATATATATCAAGTAGTAGATTCAAATTATTCTGGTGGTGGACAAGTTCAGGGGCATGAGGCATTAGATGTATTAAGAGGAATGGTATATGCTCCTGTTTCTCTTGCTATTCAAGGAGAAGTAAATGATGAATTAATTAAAATTTTAAATAATGAAAGATTATCATTTATAAAAAATGCATATTTAGTAAATGCTCAATCAAAAGTTATTATTGTGGAGTTCAAAGAAAATATAGCAGAAGAGATACTAATTTATTCTGAAAAATTAGGAGCTTTGCCAAATCCAGTAGGAGCTGAATCAAAATATGAGTTTTCTCCATTATTCTATAGAGTATCAGGTACATTTAGAAAAATGGATCCGACACTTGAAAAAAGGATGATTAGAATAAATCCTAATAGAGCAGGAACAGAAACAATAATTAGAATATTAGAGGAAAGTTATAAGGGAGTAAAGGGGGAATAGGTAATGTTTTTAAATAAATTACAAGAAAAAAATCCAAAGTTACTAAATACAGCAATTGAATTTCATCAAAAAGGATTACTTTCTCCAGATACATATTTACTAGATGTAGATACTATTTTAGATAATGCTAAGTTATTAATAGAAGAAGCAAAAAAAAATAATATAAAGTTATATGTAATGACAAAACAAATAGGAAGAATTCCTTTTTTAGCTAAAAAAATTTTAGAGTTAGGATATTCGGGAGTAGTTGCTGTTGATTTTAAAGAAGCAGAAATAATGATAAAAAATAATATTCCTCTTGGAAATATAGGTCATTTAGTACAAACACCAACAAAGTTACTTGAGAAAGTTATAAAAAGTAATGTTGAAATAATGACAGTTTATTCTTATGAAAAGATAGAACAAATACATAAAATTGCTAATAAACTAAATAAAATACAAGATATTATGTTGAGAGTATTAGAGGAAGATAGTACAGTATATTCAGGACAAAGTGGTGGCTTTTATTTAAATGAACTTGAAGGACTTTGTATGAAAGTAAAAGAACTAAAAAATATTAGAATAAATGGCTTAACTTCTTTTCCTTGTTATTTATATGATAAAAGTATGAATAAGGTTAAACCTACAAAAAATATCGAAACTATAAAAAAAGCACAAAATATTTTAAAAAAATATGGAATAGAAGTAGAACAGATTAATATTCCTTCAGTAACAAGTTTAGCTAATATAGAGAATATAAAAAAAAATGGTGGAACCCATGGAGAACCAGGACATGCATTAACAGGAACTACACCATTTAATGCATATAATAGTGAGGGAGAAAAACCAGCAATTTTATATCTTTCAGAAGTTTCACATAATTTAAATGGAAAAGGTTATTTTTATGGAGGAGGACATTATAGGCGTTCTGGAATAGAAAGTGTTTTAGTAGGTAATAAATTAGAATCTATGAAAAAAATAAAAGTAACTCCCCCAACAGTTGAAAGTATAGATTATTATTTTGAACTTAATGAAGAAGCAAATGTTGGAGATACAGTTTTAGGAGCATTTAGAACACAAATATTTGTAACGAGAAGTGATGTAGCATTAATAGGTGGATTAAAAGAAAATAAACCATATATAATAGGAATATATGATAGTTTGGGAAGGGAGAAATAAATGGGAAGATTTATAGTTCTTGTTTTGGATAGCTTTGGAATTGGTGAGATGGAGGATGTAAAGATAACAAGACCACAAGATATAGGATCAAATACCTATAAAAGTGTCATTTCTAAGAATAAAGGGATAACTATTCCTAATTTACAAAAATTAGGAATAGCAAATGCAGCTAATTTAGAAGTTGATGATATAAAATTTTCAAATATAGCTATTTTTGGAAAAAGTAAATTGAAACATTTTGGATGTGATACATTTTATGGACATCAAGAGTTAATGGGAACAGAACCAAAAGAACCTATAAATGAACCTTTTTTTAAAAATATAGATAAAGTTGAAGAAAAATTATTACTTGAAGGTCATAAAGTAGAAAGATATGGAACTGAACAAAAAATATTAATTGTAGATAATTGTTTAAGTATAGGAGACAATTTAGAAGCTGATTTAGGACAAGTATATAATATAACAGGAACTTTTGATAAAATTAGTTTTGATAATCTTTTAAAAATAGGAAAAATAGTTAGGACAATTGTAAAGGTTCCTAGAGTAATAACTTTTGGTGGAGAAGATGTAACTTTGGATGATATAAAAAATGCATATGAATGTAAAAATAATCTCTATGCAGGAGTTAATGCCCCAAAATCAAGAGTTTATAATAAAGGATATCAAGTTCAACATTTAGGTTATGGAGTAAAAACTGAAGTACAACTACCTAATATTCTAGGTAGAGATATAAAGACTACTCTAATTGGAAAAGTAGCTGATATTGTTGAAAATAAATATGGTAAGTCAATTTTTGCAGTGGATAGTGAGTTAGTTATGAATAAACTTATAGAAGAAATTAAAAATAATAAAACTATTTTTATATGTGCAAATATACAAGAAACAGATTTAGCAGGACATCAAGAAAATGCAAAAAAATATGCTGAAAAATTAGAGATTGTTGACAAGAAATTGGATGAATTATTACCTTTATTAAATGAAGAAGATATTTTAATAATTACAGCTGATCATGGAAATGATCCAGAAATAAAACATTCACATCATACAAGAGAAAATGTACCTATTTTAGTTTATAGAAAAAATACTATTAAATTAAAGGATATAGGAACAAGAGAAAGTTTAGCAGATATAGGACAAACAGTAGCAGAATATTTTAAAAAAGAATTACCAGAAAATGGGAGCTCATTTTTAAAAAAAATATTATAAAAGAGTGTAAATAATTTTGTATTTTGAGTGTGTGAAGAAAAGTCTGTAAATTAAAATAATAAATGCTTTAAATAGCTTTCTATGATAAAATTAAATTCATAGGAGGCTATTTTTATGGAAAGAAAAAATGGAATTAATCTTACTGAAGGAAAAAGAAATATCATCAATGCTTTAATTAATGAATACAATATTAAAACTGCTGAAGATATACAAGATGCTTTAAAAGATTTACTTGTTGGAACTATTCAAGAAATGCTTGAAGCTGAAATGACTCAACATCTCGGATATGATCCTTATGAACGTTCTGAGTCTACTAATGCTCGTAATGGCAGAAAAAGAAAAATCATTCTTAGTAAATATGGTGATACTGAAATTGAAGTCCCTCAAGATAGGGAAGAAACTTTTGAACCACAAATTGTAAAAAAACGTCAAAAAGATATTTCTGATATAGAA